>Ga0302314_10000654_pt1 | contig 63955 bp, 55 predicted proteins | sample III_Palsa_N2_3_FD_200533 | JGI IMG/M metagenome (GOLD analysis project Ga0302314, IMG submission 200533) | Peat permafrost microbial communities from Stordalen Mire near Abisko, Sweden - III_Palsa_N2_3 | ecosystem: Environmental > Terrestrial > Soil > Palsa > Peat permafrost | place: Sweden...
CCACAGCATGCAGCGGATCGCCGGCGACAATCGCGGCATGCAGCGACCCAGTAACCATAGTGCGCCGATCAGCAATACCGCCTGCGCGGATGTCCAGGCGAGGCGGATCAGCAGGGTGTCGGCCAAGGTATGAATCGTGTCCATCTCACGACTCCTTGCGCTTGGACTGCAGCTGCGTGACCAGCGCTTCCAACTGCGCCAGTTCGGTGTCGGAGACCTCGGCGTGCTCGGACATCCACGCCACGAACGGCGAGACCGAGCCGCTCAGTGTCTTCTCGACGAAGCTGCCGACGGCGCTGCGCATTGCCTCGCCGGGCCCGGTGGCGGCGCTGTAGCGGTACATGCCCTTGACCTGCCGGCGCTTGAGATAACCCTTGCTGCGGAGGCGTTCCATCATGGTCAGCACGGTGGAGCGGGCCAGTCCGTGCGGCTCGCCGTAGCCGCCGGCTACTTCGCCTACAGAGGCGTGGCCGCATTCGTCGATGTGATGCAGCAGCGCCAGTTCCTGGTCGCCGATGGTGGATTTGCGCATGGCCGAGGGTTCATGTGACTACAGGTGTAGTCACACTACGCCATGCCTACACGTGTAGTCAATAGGCCAGGTGGCATTCTCTGTGCCGATGCTGCAGGCGGCCGGGTGAATCGAGCAAGTCCCGGCGCATCATGCTCGTCAGAATGCCATGTCGAATGCCACTTCACCCTGCACGCCAACCTGATACGCGGACACCCGGCGCTCGAAGAAATTGGTCACTTCCTGCACGTCCTGCAGATCCATGAAGTCGAACGGGTTCTTCGCGCCGTACTTCTTCGGCATGTCGAGCTGGGCGAGGCGCTGATCGGCGCAGTACTCGAGGTACTGCCGCATGTCCTTCACCGACAGGCCGACCACGCCGCCGGAGAGTACGTCCTCGGCGAACAGGGTTTCACAGGCGATTGCGTTTTCCATCATCTGCTCGACCTGCGCATGCATGGCGTCGTCGAACAGCTCGGGCTCCTGCTCGCGCACGGTGCGCACGACATCGAATGCAAAGGCCATGTGGCCGCTCTCGTCGCGGAACACCCAGTTGGTGCCGGCGGCGAGGCCGTGCAACAGGCCTCGTGAACGCAGGTAATAAACGTAGGCGAAGGCGGCGTAGAAGAACAGGCCTTCGATACAGGCGGCGAAGCAGATCAGGTTGAGCAGGAACTGCCGCCGCTGTTCGCGTGTCTCCAGCCGGCGCAGGTCCTGCACCGAGTCGATCCACTTGAAGCAGAACTCGCCCTTGGCGCGGATCGAGGGGATGTTCTCGATAGCCGCGAACGCCTTGTTGCGCTCGGCCGGATCAGGAATGTAGGTGTCGAGCAGGGTGAGGTAGAACTGCACATGCAGCGCTTCCTCGTACAGCTGGCGCGACAGATACATGCGCGCTTCGGGCGAATTGATGTGCTGATACAGATTCAGCACCAGGTTGTTCGACACGATGGCGTCGCCGGTGGCGAAGAACGCGACCAGGCGATGGATCAGGTGGCGATCGGCGGCGGACATCTTCGACGAGAGGTCGGCCGTGTCCATCGAGAAATCCACTTCCTCTACCGTCCAGGTGTTCTTGATTGCGTTGCGGTACATCTCGTAGAAACCGGGATAACGCATCGGGCGCAGAGTGAGCTCGAATCCGGGGTCGAGGATGTGGGCGTTGCGAATGGGTTGGGCGGACATGCGTTTTCCTTGTGTGGTTCGCAGCCGATGAGGCGCGAGTGCTTTGGCTCGTAATCCCAGCTTGCGTTGGGATTACGAGCGTGGCGTTACTGGCAGGCTTCGCAGTACTCGGGATTTTCCAGCGAGCAAAACACCGCGGCATTGGCCTGCGCCTGATCCACGACCAGCACGGTCTTGTCCGTAGACACGGTGGTCTTGGTGATCTTGGTGGCTGGGCGCGAGCGCAGGTAATAGGTGGTCTTGATGCCGGCCTTCCATGCGTACATGTACATCGAGCTGAGCTGGCCGATGTTCGGGTTTTCCATGAACAGGTTCAGCGACTGGCTCTGATCAATATAGGCGCCACGCGCGGCACCGAGTTCGATCAGTGCCTTCTGCGGCAGCTCCCACACCGTGCGATAGATCGCGCGCAGGCGTTCCGGAATCGCCGCGATGCCCTGGATCGAACCTTCTGCCCGCTTGATCGTGTCGCGGATTTCAGGTGTCCACAGGCCGAGTGTCTTCAGTTCATCGGCGAGGTAACGATTGACCTGCAGGAAATCGCCCGACAGCGTTTCGCGCTTGAACAGGTTGCTGACCTGCGGCTCGATGCACTCGTAGCAGCCGGCGATCGAGGCGATCGTGGCGGTCGGGGCAATCGCGATCAGCAGCGAGTTGCGTAGGCCGTGCTGCTTGATGCGTTCGCGCAGTGCATTCCAGCGCGCGTTGTCTTGTGGCGTGGCATTCTGCCAGTAGTCGAACTGCAGTTCACCGTTCGCCGCGCGGCTCTCGGCGAAGCCCGGGTGCGCGCCTTCGACCGCGGCCAGTTCGGTCGACATCGACAGTGCATGGAAATAGATATCCTCGGCGATACGGGTGGACAGTGCCAGCGCTTCGGTTGAATCGAACGGCAGCCGCAGCTTGAAGAACACGTCCTGCAGGCCCATCACGCCGAGGCCGACCGGACGCCACTTCATGTTGGCGGTGCGCGCGGTTTCGATCGGATAGAAATTGAGATCGATCACCCGGTTGAGCTGGCGCACGGCGGTGCGTACGGTCGAGGCGAGCTGTTCGAAATCGAACGCGTAGCTTTCATCGGCGGCGCGGACTACGTGGCGCGCCAGGTTCACCGAGCCGAGATTGCATACGGCCGTCTCGGTGGCCGAGCTCACTTCGAGGATCTCGGTGCACAGGTTGGACAGGTGGATCATATTGTCCGGATGGGCGGTCTGGTTGCTGGTGGCGTTGCAGCGATCCTTGAACGTCATCCAGCCGTTGCCGGTCTGCGCCAGCGTGCGCATCATGCGGGCATACAACTCGCGTGCCTTCACCGTCTTCACGGCGAGGCCATTCGCTTCGGCTTCGCGATAGGCGCGATCGAAGGTTTCGCCCCAGCTGTCGACCAGATGCGGCATTACCTTCGGATCGAACAGCGACCAGTCGCCATCGCTTTCGACGCGGCGCATGAATTCGTCCGGGATCCAGTTCGCGATGTTGAGGTTGTGCGCGCGGCGCGCATCGTCGCCGGTGTTGTCGCGCAGCGCGAGAAAATCCTCGATGTCGGCGTGCCACGATTCGAGATACACGCAGGCCGCGCCCTTGCGCTTGCCGCCCTGGTTCACCGCGGCGACCGAGGCATCCAGCGTCTTCAGCCATGGCAGCAGGCCATTGGAATGGCCGTTGGTACCCTTGATCAGCGAGCCGCGCGAACGCACTCGCGAATAAGCCAGGCCGATACCGCCGGCGAACTTGCTGAGCTTGGCGACGTCGGCGTACTTGTCGTAGATCGACTCCAGCGAGTCGAGCGGCGAGTCGAGCAGGTAGCACGAGCTGAGCTGCTCGTGGCTGGTACCGGCATTGAACAGCGTGGGCGAGCTGGCGATGTATTCCAGCGAGGACAGCAGCCGATAGAGTTCAAGCGTTTCGCCGATCTCGTTGCCACCGAGCGCGCAGGCGATGCGCATGAAGAAATGCTGCGGCGTCTCGATCACGAAGCGCAGCTGCGGATGGCGCAGCAGGTAGCGGTCGTACACCGTGCGCAGGCCGAAATATTCGAAGCGGCGCGTGGCGAGCGGATCGATCGCGTTGTTCAATTTTCGCGCGTTGATGGCGACGAAATCGCGCAGGCGCGCGTTGAGGATGCCCAGTTCCGCGCCGCGCGCGATCGACTGCGAGAAACTCTGGATTTCCTGGCCGCTCACTTCCTTGTCGATGTAGGCACCGAGCAGGCGCGCGGCGAGCTGACCGTACTCCGGCTCTTCAGCCGTCAGCGCCGCGGCGGTGCGGATGGAAAGCTGGTCAAGCTCCTGGGTGGTGGCGCCGTCGTACAGGCCACCGATGGTCTTCAGCGCCACGCGCAGCGGGTCGACGCCATGCAGGCCTTCGCTGCTGCGGGTCACTGCGCGCACGATCTTGTTGACGTCGACAGTTTCCTGGCCGCCGTTGCGCTTGGTCACGCGCATCTGGGCCGGGTTGTGCGGTGGGGTCAGCGTGAAGGCGGTTTCGGGCGAGGACGGTACGGTCGCTTCAGTAGCGGGTGAATCGACGCGCACGGTGTTGCGCTCGCGGGCTACGGTATCGAGGGGTTGCATGGCTGGTGGCTCCCGGCATGGACATCAAACGCCTGCTCCCGCGCGCAGGGCCTGAAGCGATGGATTCCGGGAATGGGTCACAATGCAGGCGCCATGCGGCCTACTGCACTGCGACGTGCCTCCCCGCGGAAGCCGTCACTACGCACCGGGATACGTTCGTCCCGATGTGCCGGCAGGTCTTCGGACTTGCGGACATGGATCTTGCGATCCGCCTACTTGCACCCGCTTCCCAGCCGCCGAGGGCCAGTGCATGTGGGCACTTTCGTTTCCGCTTTACCGCTGCGGGGCAGTTCCGGATTTACACCGGATTCCCTTTTAAGCCCGACCGACGATCGCGTCTGGACGGGCACCGACGGACACAACATATCGGGTGCGCTGGGCAGGGTCAACCCAACAAGTTGTGCACAAGTCGGGGGATAAGCCGTGCGCGGCAAGGCGTGGCGCGGGCTGTCACGGGATTACTTTTTTCGTGGCTTGGGGTTGCTGCGGGGCCGGAACCATCCGGCGCGGCAGGGTGCGCTGTCAGGGATCAGAGCGCGTCGTGATCCAGTTCGCCGGTGCGGATGCGGATCACCTGCTCCAGCGTGCTGACGAAGATCTTGCCGTCGCCGATCTTGCCGGTGCGGGCGGAGTGCTGGATCGCTTCCAGCACGCGATCGAGCTGGTCGTCGGCGATCGCCACCTCCAGCTTGATCTTGGGCAGGAAGTCGACCACGTATTCGGCGCCGCGGTACAGCTCGGTATGGCCTTTCTGGCGGCCGAAGCCTTTCACCTCGGCCACCGTCACGCCCTGCACGCCGACCTCGGCCAGCGCCTCGCGCACATCGTCCAGTTTGAATGGCTTGATGATCGCCACGACCAGCTTCATGGGTTTTCCTTAGTCGGCAGGCATCGACACAGCAGGCGATGCAGAAACGCATTCTGCCTGCCTGGCCTGGTGTTGTCGCCTGATAACGGTGTGTGTAGGACAATTCCTACAGTTTTTGACGGAGCATCCCGATGGCGTACTCAATTTCCATTCACATAGACTTCATTTCGACGAGCTTGAGGCGCTGTTCACGATGAACAGGCAGGATATCGATCAGATTGCCCTGCGACTTGTGTCGTTGGTACCGCCAGGACTGGCACAGGCGCAACAGGATTTGCGAGCCAACTTCCAGGACGTTCTGGCGCAGGGACTGCGCCGCCTCGACTTGGTCACCCGCGAAGAATTCGAAGTCCAGACACAGGTGCTGGCGCGTACCCGCGCCAAGGTCGACGAATTGGAGCGACGTGTGGCCGAACTCGAGGCCGCCGTAGCTGCCCGCGGGGGCTAGCAACAACCAACCTCCCGGGAGCCGCCCCCGATCCGTCACCCTCACCCCGAGAACGATCGGGGGCGGTTATTTATCCAGCGCTGTCGATGGAGTCGCGTGATGTCCTTGCATATCAGCGACCCGTCTTCCGCGCGTCAGCGGCCTGCGTCCGCATGAGTCTCGCCGTCACCCTCAGCCGCGCCCAGGAAGGCATCGCTGCACCGCAGGTAATGGTCGAGGTGCATCTTTCCGGCGGCCTGCCCGCCACCAATATTGTCGGCCTGCCCGAGGCGGCGGTGCGCGAGGCGCGTGATCGCGTACGTGTGGCGATCCAGAACACGGCCTTCGAGTATCCCAATCGCCGCGTCACCGTGAACCTGGCGCCGGCCGAGCTGCCCAAGCATGGCGGCCGTTTCGACCTGCCGATCGCGCTGGGCATCCTGGCCGCCAGTGGCCAGGTGCCGCGCGAGAAGCTGGACGATTGCGAATTCCTCGGTGAACTGGCCCTGACCGGCAGCTTGCGTAGCGTCTCCGGCGTGTTGCCGGCGCTGTTGCGTGCGCGGGCACGCGGGCGGCGTGTGGTGGTGCCGCGCGAGAATGCCGCCGAAGCCGCGCTGGTGCCGGACGTGGATGTGCGGGTCGCCGACACGCTGGCTGAGGTGTGCGGTTGGCTGCGGGGCGCGCATGAGCTGTCCATGCCGGTCGGTATCCCCAGTGATGGCGGCGCTGATGATGGTCCGGATCTGAGCGATGTGCGTGGCCAGTTGCAGGCGCGGCGGGCGCTGGAGATCACCGCCGTTGGCGGCCATCACCTGTTGCTGATGGGGCCACCGGGCACCGGCAAGACCATGCTGGCCGAGCGGTTGCCCGGCATCCTGCCGCCACTGTCCGAATCGGAGGCGCTGGAAACCTGCGCGGTGCTGTCGGTGACCGGACATGCGACCGATCTCGCGCGATGGCGCCGGCGGCCGTTCCGGGCACCGCATCACACTGCGTCGGCGGTGGCGCTGGTCGGTGGCGGCTCATATCCGCGCCCCGGTGAGATCTCGCTGGCGCACAACGGCGTGCTGTTCCTGGACGAGTTGCCCGAGTTCAGCCGGCACGTGCTGGAGGTGCTGCGCGAACCGATGGAATCCGGCCACATCGTGATTTCGCGGGCGGCGCGGCAGTCGACGTTTCCCGCGCAGTTCCAGCTGGTCGCGGCGATGAATCCGTGCCCGTGCGGTTATGTCGGTGATCCGAGCCAGCGCTGCCAGTGCACGCCGGACCAGATCCAGCGTTACCGCTCGCGCATTTCCGGGCCGCTGCTCGATCGCATCGATCTGTGTGTGGAAGTGCCGCAGGTGCCGCTGGCCGATCTGGGCTCGCCGCGCAGCGGACGCGATGAGGATTCCGCCACCGTGCGTGCGCGCGTGCTCAAGGCGCGGCGGCAGTCGCTGATGCGGGCCGGGCGGCCGAACGCGGAAATCAGCACGCGAGAACTGGAACGCGATTGCGCGCTGGGGCCGGCCGAACGGCGCTGGTTCGAAAGCGCGCTGGAGCGGCTGGGCCTGTCCGCGCGAGCCTACCACCGCGTGCTGCGGGTCGCCCGCACGATCGCCGATCTCGATGGTGGCGCGGCCCTGCTGGAGTGCGAGCATCTGGCTGAAGCGTTGCAATACCGACGCTTCTGACCCTTGGTACGCCGACATTCGCTCCCATCGGCTGGACGTATCCGCCGGCGCATGCTCCGATAGCGGCCTGACGTTCGCCCAGGGATTGCGATGACTATCGAGCTCGGCCTGATGCTCGCCGGCATGCTGATGATCGGCTTCCTGGCGCAATGGCTGGCGTGGCGCGTGAAGCTGCCGGCGATCCTGTTCCTGCTGCTGGCCGGCATCGTGCTTGGGCCGGTCACTGGCGTGCTCGATCCGGACAAGCTGCTGGGCGATCTGCTGTTCCCGATCGTGTCGCTGGCGGTGGCGCTGATCCTGTTCGAAGGTAGCCTTACTTTGCGTTTTCATGAGTTGCCGGGCATCGGACACGTGGTGCGTGGACTGGTCAGTTACGGCGCGGTGACCGCACTGTTGCTGCTGGCGCTGGCGGCGCACATCGTGGCTGGGCTGAGCTGGTCGATCGCCTTGCTGTTCGGTGCGCTGGCCTGCGTGACCGGACCGACAGTGATCGCGCCGATGCTGCGCACGCTGCGGCCGAACGCGCGCATCGCCAATACGCTGCGCTGGGAAGGCATCGTGATCGATCCGCTGGGCGCGCTGTTCGCGGTGCTGATCTTCGAGGCGATCGTGTCGAGGCAGGAGGGCCATACCATCGGCATCTTCATCGCCACGATCGGATGTGGCACGGTGATCGGTGCGCTGAGTGCATGGCTGACAGGATCCCTGCTGCGCCGACAGATGATTCCCGAATACCTGCAGAACTACGCGGTGCTGGCGGCCGTGCTATTCGCCTTCAGCGTTTCCAATGTGATCACGCACGAATCGGGATTGCTGGCGGTGACCATCATGGGCATCGCGCTGGGCAACATGCGCGGCGTGCATATCGACGACATCCTCGACTTCAAGGAAAGCCTGACCACCGTGCTGGTGTCGGTGCTGTTCATCCTGCTGGCGGCACGGCTGCACTGGCCACTGCCGGACGGCATGCTGGGCGCCGGCATCGCGCTGTTCGTGATTGCCCAGCTGGTGGTGCGACCGTTGACCGTGCTGCTGTCGAGTCTGGGCAGTGCGCTGACCTGGCGCGAGCGCGCTCTGATCGGCTGGGTGGCACCGCGGGGCATCGTGGCGGCGTCGGTATCGGCGCTGTTTGCCCTGCGCCTCGATGCGCTGGGTGTGGCAGGTGCCGGAGCACTGGTGCCGCTGGTTTTTATCCTGATCATCGGCACCGTGGTGCTGCAGAGCGCGACCGCGCGACCGCTGGCGAAGTGGCTGAAGGTGGCCGAGCCGGAGCCGCGTGGTCTGCTGATCTTCGGATCCGACGAGGTGGCCCGGGCGATCGGCAGGGTGCTGAGCGAAGCGGGCTTTCGCGTGATGCTGGCCGATGATGACTGGGAAGGCATCCGCCGGGCGCGCATGGAGGGACTCGCCACGTTTTTTGGCAACCCCACCTCACCGCATGCCGAGCGCCATCTGGATCTCACCGGCATCGGCCGGTTGCTGGCGGTGTCCACCCATCGCGAACGCAATTCGCTGGCCTGCGTGCATTACCGACAGGAGTTCGGGCGCGACAAGGTGTATCGGCTGCGCAACCTGACGCCACAGGAAAGCACGGATCGCGCGGCCTTGTCCGGCACGCTGCTGGCGCCGCCGCTGTTCGACGAGGAGATGACCCACGGCCGTTTTGCTGAAATGCTTGGCCACGATTGGCGCATCAAGTCGACTCGGCTCAGCACCACGTTCGACTGGCCGCATTTCATCGAGCAATACGGTTCAAATACGGTGCTGATGTTCGGGGTGGAGGAGAAGGGTGCGCTTCGCGTGGCCTCGACCAAGCGCGAGCTGGAACCGAAGCCGGGTTGGACGGTGATTGCTCTGGTTCCACCGGCATTGTCGGAAGCGAGCGTGGCTACGCCCGCTTCCGCCTGAACGCGCCGCCCTGCGGGCAGGGCGGCGCGTACTGTCAGCCAACCGCGTGGCGCGGCGCGAACTGTGCTTCCTCGGTCGAGCCGGTCAGCGCGGTGGTCGAGGACTGGCCCTGCTGGATCGCCTGGGTCACTGCGTCGAAGTAGCCGGTGCCCACTTCACGCTGATGCTTCACCGCGGTGAAGCCACGCTCGGCGGCAGCGAATTCCTTCTCCTGCAGTTCGACGAACGCGCTCATCTGACGGCGCGCGTAGCCGTGGGCCAGATCGAACATGCCGTAGTTGAGGCTGTGGAAACCGGCCAGGGTGATGAACTGGAACTTGTAGCCCATCGCGCCCAGTTCCGTCTGGAACTTCGCGATGGTGGCGTCGTCCAGGTTCTTCTTCCAGTTGAAGCTGGGCGAGCAGTTGTAGGCCAGCATCTTGCACGGGAATTTCGCGTGGATGGCCTCGGCGAACCGGCGTGCATCCTCCAGGTTTGGCTTGCTGGTCTCGCACCAGATCAGGTCTGCGTACGGCGCATAAGCGAGGCCGCGGCTGATCGCCTGGTCCAGGCCCGGACGCACGCGATAGAAGCCTTCGACGGTGCGCTCGCCGGTGACGAAGGCCTTGTCGTTCTCGTCGATGTCGGAGGTAAGCAGGTCGGCGGCATCAGCATCGGTGCGTGCCACCAACAAGGTCGGCACGCCGGCGACGTCGGCAGCGAGGCGCGCAGCGTTCAACTTGTCCACTGCCTCGCGCGTCGGCACCAGCACCTTGCCGCCCATGTGACCGCACTTCTTCACTGAGGCCAGCTGGTCCTCGAAATGTACGCCGGCGGCACCAGCCTCGATCATCGCCTTCATCAGCTCGAACGCGTTCAGCACGCCGCCGAAACCGGCCTCGGCGTCGGCCACGATCGGCACCAGCCAATCCATATCGTCCTTGCCCTCGGCGTGATGCAGCTGGTCGGCGCGCAGCAAGGTGTTGTTGATGCGCTTGACCACCAGTGGCACCGAGTTCGCCGGATACAGCGACTGGTCCGGATACATCTCGCCGGCGACGTTGGCGTCGGCCGCGACCTGCCAGCCGCTGAGGTAGATCGCCTGCAGGCCGGCCTTCACCTGCTGCATCGCCTGGTTGCCGGTCAGCGCGCCAAGCGCGTTGACGAAGTCTTCCTTGTGCAACGACTTCCACAGTCGTTCGGCGCCGCGGCGCGCCAGCGAATGCTCGATGGCAACGGTACCGCGCAGACGCACTACGTCCTCGGCGGTGTAGTTGCGCTGGATGCCGGCCCAACGGGTGTTGTTGTTCCAGTCCAGCGTGATCTGTTCGGCAGTGGGCAGCGTGGTGTTTTTCATGGTGTGGCTCCGTGGAATCGAAGGTGGTGCGAGGCTCGGCAGGTGGGCGTCAACCGAGCTGGTCGTAGGCGGGCAGGGTGAGGAAGTTGCCGAGCTGGTCGGCATGAGTCAGGGCGGACAGCAAGGCGGCGGCGGCATCGACGCGTTGTGCGCCGGGTACATCGCTGTCGCGCAGGCGATGCGCATGTGCAGCGAGCGCGTGATCGAACAAGGCGAAGTCGATCGGCGCGTGGTCGGCAAACTCCAGCGGGCCTCCGGCCGGCGTCCCGTCGGCCGGAACGTCGGTATGGTGCAGCCACTGCCACAGCTGCGCGCGGGCGATCTCGGCAGTGGCGGCGTCTTCCATCAGGTGATGGATCGGCACGCAGCCGAGGCCGCCCAGCCATGCCGCGGTGTAGCGCAGGCAGACCTCGACGTTGTTGTCGAAACCGGCGCGGCTGATGGTGCCGTTCGGTGCGGCGAGCAGTTGCTCGCGGCTCACCTGTACATCCGTGCGCAGCACATCGAGCTGGTTCGGTGTCGGCATGTACTGGTCGAAGATCTGCTGCGCCACCGGCACCAGTGCAGGATGCGCCACCCAGGTACCGTCATGGCCGGCCTGCACCTCGCGCAGCTTGTCGGTACGCACCTTGGCCAGTGCGGCTTCGTTAGCGACGTCATCGCCCTTGATCGGGATCTGCGCCGCCATGCCGCCCATCGCGAACGCGCCGCGGCGATGGCAGGTCTGAATCAGCAGCTCCGAATAGGCCTTCAGGAACGGCACGGTCATCAGCACCTGGCCGCGTTCCGGCAGCAGGCGGTCGTGATGGCCGCGCAGGGTTTTCAGATACGAGAAAATGTAATCCCAGCGACCGCAGTTGAGGCCGACGACTCGCCCACGCAACGCGTGCAGGATTTCGTGCATCTGGAACGCCGCCGGCAGCGTCTCGATCAGCACGGTGGCCTTAATGCAGCCCGTCGGCAGGTTCAGTTCACCCTCGGCCAGCGCCATCACCTCGTCCCACAGCGCGGCTTCTTCCATCGCCTCCAGCTTAGGCAGGTAGAAGTACGGGCCGCGGTCGCGCGTCTGCAGGGCGTGGGCGTTGTGGAATACAAACAGGCCGAAGTCGACCAGCGCGCCGGCCATCGGTTCGCCATCCACGCTGATGTGCTTGTCGATCAGGTGCCAGCCGCGCGGGCGCACCACCAGCACGGCGGGATTGGCATTGACGCGGTAGTGCTTGCCTTCGATGGTGGTGAGTTCGATCGTGCCGTTCACCGCGTCGCGCAGGTTGAGCTGGCCGTCGAGCTGGTTGGCGAAGGTCGGTGCCGAGGAATCCTCGAAGTCGGCCATGAACACCTTCGCGCCGGAGTTCAGCGCGTTGATGATCATCTTGCGTTCGACCGGGCCGGTGATCTCGACGCGGCGATCCTGCAGCGCGGCGGGAATCGGTGCCACGTGCCAGTCCGACTCGCGGATCGCGGCGGTATCGGTGCGGAAATCCGGCAGCGCACCGGCGTCGTAGCCGGCCTGGCGGACACGCCGAGCCTGCAGCAGGTGCTGCCGTGTGGACTCGAACTGACGATGCAGCTGCGTCAGGAAACCCAGTGCGGCGGGCGTCAGGATGCTTTCGTAGCCGCTGCGGTCGGCGTGGATCTCGATCGTGCCTGACTCGAGTCGTTCCCTGGGTACTGCCATGACTTCGCTCCGTTCTCTTGGGACTCCGAAGCTACGTCACGAATCATATGTTTGACAAAGTGAATGTTTCAATCATTCCTATGAGCATTGACAATGTTACGTGTAACATATTGAATTGGAAACATGAAAAGGCCGGTCGAGTCGCTGAACAAACCCAAAAAAGTGCGCCGCAGCGCAACAAAAAAGCCGGCTGGCGGCGAACCGGCGAATGAAAGCGGTGCCCGCTATTACTACAAAGGCAATCGCCACAAGCAGCTGCGGGCATTTGTGACCGTGGTGAAACTGGGCACGCTAACCCGCGCCGCCGAGGCGTTATACCTGTCGCAGCCGACGATCAGCCTGCAGTTGCAGGCGCTGGAGCGGGAGCTTGGGGTGAGCCTGGTCGAGCGCCGGCGCCGGCGCATTAACCTCACCAATGCCGGCGAGGCGCTGTATGAGCTGGCGCGGCCGCTGGTCGAGGGCTGGGAAACCCTGGATCGCGACTTCCAGAGTCGGGTGCAGGGGCTGCAGGGTGGCCGGCTGACCATCGCAGCCGGTACCTCGACCATCCAGTACCTGCTACCCGAGCTGGTGCGCCGCTTTCGCGAACGCTTCCCCGCCGTGCAGCTGCAGCTGGCGAATGTCACCGGCAAGGACGGCATGGCGCTGCTGCGCGCGGACGATGCCGACTTCGCGGTCGGCTCGATGCTGGACGTGCCGAACGACATCGCCTGGGCGCCGGTGCATCACTACGACCCGATGCTGATCATGCCGCCGGATCATCCGCTGGCCTCTAAGGAGAAGATCACGCTGGAGGACCTGTCGCCGTACGGCCTGATCCTGCCGCCGCAGCGCCTGTCCACCTACCGGCTGGTCGACCTGGTCTTCCAGCAACGCCAAGTGCCGTACCACGTCGCGATCGAGGTGGGCGGCTGGGACGTGATCAAGGAATACGTGGCGATGGGCATGGGCATCTCGATCGTCACCGGCATCTGCATTACCGAGGCCGATCACGGCCGTCTGGCCGTGCGCAACATGAAGCAATACTTCCCGCAGCGCAGTTATGGCGTGGTGATGCGCAAGGGCAAGTTCCTCAGCGCCGAGGCGCGCGCCTTCATCGACCTGATCCGTCCCGGCCTGCTGACCCATCGTGATTACGACGAGTCAGGGCATTCGCAGCGTTGATGCGTTGGCGAAGACGGCTCAGACGTTGCGGTGTTTGCCCTTGAACGGTGTGTAGAACGCACGCAGGCGAGCAAGATCCGCGCCCACGTCGTCGCTGGTCTCGAACAGCGGGCCGATCCCGATGGTCTTGTCGGCATAGTTGAAATAGGCGGTCACGATCGGTACGCCGGCGTCGTGGGCGATGTGCCAGAAGCCGCTCTTCCAGCGTGTCACGGCCTTGCGCGTGCCTTCCGGCGCGATGCCAAGCCACAGCGCGTCGCGCTGACGGAATTGGTCGATCATCTGCTCGACCACACCTTTTGCGGCACCGCGATCAATGGGCACGCCGCCCAGTCGGCGCAGCAGTCCGCCGAGCGGTCCGTGAAATAATTCCTGCTTGCCCATGAAATGCACATCGGCGCCGATACCCACCTTCATGAGCAGGCCCCAGACACCGTCCCACCATGACGAATGGGGTGCGACGATCAGCACCGCCCGGGGTACATCGGGGAATTCTCCAACCAGACTCCAGCCGCACAGCCGCAACACGGCACGGCAGGTTTTACGCCGCCATCCATCGCGCAGATGCGGCATCTGGGATGGCAGTTGCGCCGGTGTCGGAAGATATCCGTTCATTCGAGATCCGGTTTGCGTGAACGGGCCTGCTTGATCTTGCCGCGCTGTTGTTTGCCGACCAGCCGGCGCTCCTTCGAGGCGCGCGTAGGTTTGGTGGCGACACGTTTCTTCGGTGGCACCAGGACACCGCGGATGATTTCGACCAGGCGTTCGCGCACGTCGTCGCGGTTGCGCGCCTGGTCGCGGAAGCGGCGTGCCTGGATCACCAGCACGCCTTCGCTGGTCAAGCGGCGATCGCGCCGTGCCAGCAAACGCGTGCGGATTTCTTCCGGCAGCGACGGCGAGTTGATCACGTCGAAGCGCAGCTCTACCGCACTCTCGGTGCGGTTCACATGCTGGCCGCCGGGGCCGTCGGCACGCAGGAAGCGCTCGAACAGTTCGGACTCGGGCAGGGTGATGCTGGGGCTGATGATCAACATGCAGGCAGTTTAGCCGGCGTGTGGGTAGCTGGTGGAAGCGAGCGTGCCTTCATCGAACGGTGGTTGCGGCCAGTCGAAGCGTTCGAGCAGCGCGGCGTACTCGCGATCCAGTGGCGCCTCAATCAGCATCGGCGTGCCGCTGAGCGGATGCGTGAAATGCAGCCGCCATGCATGCAGCAGCATCCGGTGACAACCGAAGTGCTGCTTGTACAGGCGGTTGTGATCGCCGCGGCCGTGCTGGCAGTCGCCGATGACCGGGTGATGGATGTGCGCCAGATGCTTGCGGATCTGCCGGAAGCGACCACTCTCCGGCTCGGCCAACACCAGCGCGTAGCGCTGCTGCGGATAGCGGCCAAGTTCGATTGGTACTTCGATCGTGGCCAGTCGTTGATATTGCGTGCGTGCCTCGCGGCGCGGTCCGGTCTCGCGCGAGCCGGGCAGCGGATAGTCGATCACGCCTTCCAGCGGGTCGGGCCAGCCGCGCACCACCACCAGATACTGCTTGTGTACCGAGCGGCCCATGAACTGCTCGCCGAGCGCGGCGGTGACGTCCTTGCTGCGCGCAATCAGCAGCACGCCGCTGGTGGCACGATCGAGTCGGTGCGCCAGATACACGCTGTTGCCAATCTGCTCGCGCATCTGGTCGATCAGAAATTCCTCCGCGTTGCCGACCATCTTCGAGCGATGCACGGCGAGATTCGCCGGCTTGTTCACCGCGATCAGCGCATCGTCCTGGTAGAGAATTTCAATCGGTGTCATGGCGATGCCGTATTTATTCCCTCCCCTGCTGCAAGCAGGGGAGGGTTAGGGAGGGGTGCTCTTGACCTTGTCGCAAGCTCGGACAACCCTCTCCCCCAAGAGGGATTCCCTTCGGTCCCGGCCTCCCCCTGCCCGCGGGGGGAGGAGCAAAAAAGTCAGCGGCGCGGCCAGCCGATCGCGAATACCAGCAGACCGGTGACACCAGCAATCAGCGCTGGCCAGCTGCCGTGCTGCGGTGCCATCGTCCACAGCAGTGCGGCGACGATCAGCAGGGCGCCCCCCAGCAGGCCGCACGCGAGCAGCTTGTGGAGGCGACGTGCGTTCTCGCGCAGCAGCTGGAGTGCCTGCGGATCGCTCACACTGCGCCGTTCACCGCGACCGATCTGACGCAACGCATCGCGTACCAGCTCGGGGAACTGCGGCGCGTTGTGCAGCCATTCGGGCAGCCGCTTGCGCACATCGCGCAGGGTGCGCAGTGGGCTGTAGCGCTCGCGCAGAATGCGCTTGAGCACCGGATGCGCCACTGCCCAGATGTCGATCTCCGGATCGAGCATGCGGCCGACGCCTTCGATGTTGAGCAGGGTCTTCTGCAGCAGGATCAGCTGTGGCTGCAGGGTCAGCTCGAAGCGACGAGCTGTCTGGAACAGCTTCACCACCAGCTCGGCCAGCGAGATCTGCGACAGCGGGCGGGTGAAGTACGGCTCGCACACTGTGCGCACCGCCGCCTCCAGTTCGTCCATTCGCACATCGGCTGGCATCCAGCCGGCGGCGACATGCAGCTGCGCGATGCGCGCGTAGTCGCGCTCGAACAACGCGATGAAGTTCTGCGCCAGCCAGTATTGGTCGGCCTCCGGCAGCGAACCCATGATGCCGAAATCCAGCGCGATGAACCGCGGTTCGCCGGTGTGCGTCGGGTCGACCCAGATATTGCCGGGGTGCGCGTCGGCGTGGAAGAAGTTGTCGCGGAACACTTGCTCGTAGAACACCCTTACGCCTTTCGCGGCGAGTGCCTTGCGGTCGAGGCCGGCGGCATCGATCGCGACGATGTCGTCGCTGCTGATGCCGTGCACACGTTCCAGCGTCAGCACGCGCTGCGCGGTCAGTTCCCAGTGCACGGCTGGCACGTACAGATCCACGCCGCTGTCGAAGTTGCGCTTGAGCAGGCTGGCGCTGGCGCCTTCGCGCTGCAGGTCCAGCTCGTTCTCCAGCATCTTCTCGACTTCGGCGACGACATCGAGTGGGCGGATCTTGTCGGCGTTCGGGTGCCAGCGCTGGGCCAGTTCACCGAGCGAATGCAGCAGCCGCACGTCGCGCGCGATCTGCGCATCGATGCCGGGGCGCAACACCTTCACCACTACCTCGCGGCCGTCGTGCAGGGTGGCTGCGTGCACCTGCGCGATTGAGGCGGAAGCCAGCGGGGTTTCGTCGAATTGGGCGTATAGATGGCCAATCGTCGACTTCAGTTCGCGCTCGACGATCGCGCGCGCCTCGCTGCCGGGAAATGGTGCGACCTGATCCTGCAGCAGCGACAATTCGTCGGCAATATCGGCCGGGATCAGGTCGCGGCGGGTCGACAGCACCTGGCCGGCTTTGACGAAGATCGGCCCCAGTTCGGTCAATGCCAGCCGCAACCGTTCGCCGCGCGGCAGCTGCGCCACGTTGGCACGCGGACGCGCCAGCAGCGGCCGCAGCAGTTTCAGCGGACGGTACAGATGCGCAGCGTCGACCAGTTCGTCGAGCCGGTACGCCAGCAGGACCGAAGCGACCCGCAGCAACCGTGGCACCACCTTTAGCGGCGTCACGCGGCGTTGCCTTGCAGGCGTTGAATCAATCGCTGCACGCGCGACTCCAGCCGCTCACTGCGTTCGCGCAGGTGGTCTACGCCATCGAGAAAACCCTCGACTTCGCCCGGCGCCAGCGCGATGCGTGCCTCGTCGCGCAGCCAGTCGGCGCTGTCTTCGGTGAGATGAGTCGCGGTTTCGCGGGCGTGAGCGAGACCCTTGCGCACGGCCTTGGCCAGCGGTACGCCGAGTACGTCGCCGAACGTGCGCGCGAACGCCTCCTCGAAATCCGGGGCGAACTTGCTGGCGAGTTTTTCCAGTCGGCGTGCCAGCTCGGCGTCACCGGCGATCTCCACCTTGCCTGGCGCGATGCCATCGTCGTCGCGGCGGAACATCATCGCGAGCAGGCTGCCCGGCGTGGCGGCGACGCGCAGCTGGCTGTCGTCTTGCGGCGGCCCGACTTTCAGGCGCGCGTCCTCGACGGTCACCGCCAGTGCGATTTCCGGTCCACGCAAATGCAGTTGCACGCTGCGGCCGCTCAGCACGGCCAGCCGCTGCTGCGTGTCCGGATCCAGCGACAAGGTGTGGTTCAGCGCAGTTTCCAGTGCGCGGCCGGCGAGCTTGCGCAGCGGCTGTGGCAACCAGGAGTTGGGAGTGGCGGCATTCATCCGGCGATTGTAGCCGGCCACCGGGGTCAGACGTTCGCGGCGCCGGGGAAACCGAGCTGGCGCCAGGCCTCATACACCGCTACGGCGACCGTGTTCGACAGGTTCAAGCTGCGGCTGTCCGGCCGCATCGGCAGGCGCAGTCGCTGCTCGGCGGGGATCGTCTCCAGCACCTCCACCGGCAGGCCGGCAGTCTCGCAACCGAACAGCAGCGCGTCACCATCGGCAAAGCCTGCTTCGACATGGGCGACCCGGCCGCGGGTGGTGAAGGCGAATACGCGTGGTGTGCCGATCGCACCGAGGCAGCCGGCCAGGTCGTCATGCACCGCGACGCGGGCGTACTCGTGGTAATCCAGGCCGGCGCGGCGCAACCGTGCATCGTCGAGCTCGAAACCGAGCGGTCGGATCAGGTGCAGCGCGGCGCCGGTATTCGCGCACAGGCGAATCACGTTGCCGGTGTTCGGCGGGATCTCGGGACGGAACAGGATGACATGCAGCATCCGGTCATTATCGCGTGCCCGCGCACTCTGGCGGTGATTCGCGTTGCGTGCTCAACCATTCAGTCGCGGGCAGACTACGCCATCCGCCGGCAGGGCGCAGGGAGTCGGCGCGGCTGGCAGGATGGAGCTGACGCTGTGGCTGCTGGCCAACTGCACGGTCGGTGGGGTGGCGGTCACCATGGCGCCCATGACCAGTGAGCAAATGGCCATGCAGACAACGAACAGAGTGCGCAGCATCAAGGTTTCGAATTTCATGATCATGTCTCCGGTTGAGTGTGTGGTATCCCTAGTAGTTACGTATAAGCAATCACCGTGCCAAATTTTTGTATAAACATAACATATTGATTTTGTTAACTATGTTATGATGCAAGTGGCGGCGAAAGAGTTGTCCGCGGACAACTCGCAGCAAGCGGCCGGACAGTCGGACAGGGCGGGCAACGTGTTCTTCGCAGCCATGCCATAGGTCATTTGCGACGAGCTCGCGAGGTCGGCTAGCCTGCACGGACTCATTCGTGAAAAGGGAGGTTCACCGTGACCAGGCGACCGCTCGCCCTGCTGATTGCAGGTTTGTTGACCCTGACCGCCGGCGCGCCGCTGGCGCTGGCTGGATCCGCGCCTGCGGGCATGCCATCCGGAGCCGCCTCGACCAAGGTCGCTTTGCCGGACATTCCCTACACCCGCTTTACGCTGCCCAATGGCCTGACCGTGGTGGTGAGCGAGGATCACAAGGCGCCGGTGGTGGCAGTGGCGATGTGGTACCACGTGGGCTCGGCGCGCGAACCGATCGGCAAGAGTGGCTACGCGCACCTGTTCGAACACCTGATGTTCGAACGCTCCGGCCACCACAATGGAAATTACTTCCAGCCCTTCGAGAAAGTCGGCGCGACCGGCATGAACGGCACGACGGCCAATGACCGCACCAACTATTTCGAGACGGTGCCGACCACTGCACTCGACATGGCACTGTGGATGGAATCCGACCGCATGGGTTATCTGCCCGATGCGCTCGACCTGCAGGAAGTGGACCAGCAGCGCGGCGTCGTGCAGAACGAGAAGCGGCAGGACGAGAACGAGCCCTACGGCCTGCGCGTGCAGGAGGACATCGAGGCCAACGCCTACCCGCTGAACCATCCGTATCACCATGACACGATCGGTTCGATGAAGGACCTGAACGCCGCTTCGCTGGACGACGTCAAGACCTGGTTCCGCAGCTATTACGGCCCGGCCAATGCCACCCTGGTGCTGGTCGGCGACATCACCCCGGCCGAGGCCAGGGCCAAGGCACTGAAGTATTTCGGCGAGATCCCGGCCGGGCCGCCGGTGGCGCGCCTGCAGCCTTGGACGTTCCCGCGCAGCAGCTCGACCCGCGGCACGATGAGCATGGATGTGCCGCAGGTGCACATCTACCGCGAATGGAACACGCCGCAGGACGGCAGCGAGGCCGACGGCTTGCTCAGTCTGGCGGCGATGGTGCTGGGCACTGGAAAGACTTCGCGCTTGTATCAGCGGCTGGTCTACCAGGACAAACTGGCCGACGACGTCTCGTTGAACCAGAGCAGTGGTGAACTGGCGTCGCAGTTCGAGCTCGAGGTGGACGTCAAGAAGGGCATCGATCCAGCCAAGGTCGAGGCCGCCGTTGCCGATGTGTGGAACACCTTCCTGAAAGACGGTCCCACGGCCGATGAGTTGGAACGTGCCAAGACCAGTTATCGCGCCTTTTATGTACGGCGGCTGGAAGATGTCGGCGGCTTCTCCGGCAAGGCAACCCTGCTGGCTGCCTCGCAGGTGTATCAGGGCGACCCGGGTGCCTGGCGCAAGGATCTGGCTGCGATGACGGCGGCCACGCCACAGCAGGTGCGCGATGCCGCGCAGCAGTGGATCGGCAAGGGCGACTACACCCTGACCGTCTCTCCGCTGGCCAAGGGCGCCACGGCTTCCACCGCCGACGTCGCCGAAACCGGTGGCCTCGGGATTGCGCCGGGAGCGCCTGCGCCGGTGATACCAGCCCGGCAGGACTGGCGTACGGTGAAGAGCGACGTCGATCGCAGCAAGGGCGTACCCGAAGTCACCACGTTCCCGGAACTCAAATTTCCGGTTCTGCAGCATGCGAAGCTGGACAACGGCATCGAGGTGGTGCTGGCCGAGCGCCATGGTGTGCCGCTGATGCAGGCACAGCTGCTGTTCGACGCCGGTTATGCCGCCGATCAGGGCCGCAAGCTGGGTACCTCCAGCTTCACCATGTCGATGCTGGACGAGGGCACCGCGGATCTGGATTCGGTCGAGATTGCCAAACGCAGGCAGCGCCTGGGTAGCGTCATCAATACCGGCTGCGGGCTGGATGACTGCAGTGCCACGCTGGACACGCTGAGCGACAAGCTGGTGCCGTCGCTCGAATTGCTCGCCGATATCGTGCGCCATCCGGCGTTCCGCGACGCCGACGTCACACGTCTGCGCGGCCAGTGGCTGGCGGGTATCGAACAGGAGAAGGCGCAGCCGATCGGTATGGCGCTACGCACCCTGCCCCCGCTGCTGTATGGCAAGGGACATGCCTATGCGATCCCGTTCACCGGCACGGGCACCGAGGCTTCGATCAAGGCGTTGACCTCAGGCGATATGCGCGACTTCATGCGCGACTACATCCGTCCCGACAACGTCCGGATCCTGGTGGCCGGCGATATCGCGATGGACAAGCTGGTGCCGCAGCTCAATGCCGTGTTCGGCGACTGGAAGGTTCCGACGACAGCCGTGCCGCACAAGAACATCGCCAAGGTGGAGTATCCCGGCAAGGTGCGCGTTTACCTCATGGATCGCCCCGGTTCGCTGCAGTCGGTGATCCTGGCTGGCGAGGTGGCGCCGCCCACCGAAGCGCCGAACAACCTCGAGATCGGCACGATGAACGGAGCCTTCGGCGGCACTTTCACTTCGCGTCTCAACATGAACTTGCGCGAGGACAAGCACTGGGCCTATGGCGCCTTCAGCTTCCTGCAGAATGCCGTGGGGCAGCGCCCGTTCATGCTGTACGCACCGGTGCAGACCGACCAGACTGCGCCGTCGATCACCGAGACGCTGATGGAAGCCACCGCGGTCATCGGTCCGAAGCCGCTCTCCCACGACGAGATCCAGAAGATCAAGGACAACGATGTTCGCGCCATGCCAGGCGAGTACCAGACCACCGAGGCGGTGCTCAACGCGATGCAGGGTATCGCCCTCTATCACCGCCCTGACGATTACGTGCAGACATTGAAGTCGCGGATCGAGGCGCAGAGCGACCGTGCTGTGCAGGCGGCGGCTGACGAGGTGATCAAGCCCGACCAGCTGACCTGGGTGATCGTCGGCGACCTCAAGAAGATCGAGGCACCGATCCGCAATCTGAAGCTGGGCGAAGTGCAGGTACTTGATGCCGATGGCAAGCCAGTGGCGCAGTCCGGCAAGTCGAAGAAGTAAGGCCGGACGTGCGGCGCCAGTCCGGCGCTGCACGTTTCGGATCCATTGGGGATGTGCTGGCATCCTCGCGTTAGGATAGAGGCCGGGCCGGACGCTTGGCCTCTTTCATATTCAATGCGGAGCCATCCATGCGCAAAACCCTGTTGTTGCTCGTTCCCATCCTGTTGCTCGGTGCGTGCGCCTGGGGCATCACCCTGGACGATGCCGCCAGGAATGTCCGCACCGCGTGGAATGGCGATGTATCCGACTGCCGCGAGCTGGGCAAGGTCACCGTCTCGGTGATGGACCACGTCGGCCCGGTCGACCGCAACAACATCACCGTGCGCGACGAGCTGGAAGTACTGGCGCGCAATCAGGCGGCGCAGATGCACGCCGATACGATCAAGCCATTGGCCGAACCAGCCGATGGTTCGCAGCCGTGGGGCGCGTATCAGTGCGGCTCACGCCAGATCAACCCGATGCACTCGCCGAATGCGCCGGTCATTCCCAATCCCAACGCCGTGCCCGGCAACACGCAAACCTTCCCGGTACACAGCGGCTGAGTCAGGTCACGGGTTCAGGATGGAAAAAGGCGCCCTTGCGGCGCCTTTTTCATAAGCATCCAGGTCATGGATGCCGTTAGTGGAGAGAGGGTGCTGACTAGGGTACGAGTCATTTAAGCCGACCCATGGCGGCCAGCGGATACCTATCTCCGATCGATGGAATACTTCCCTGCTCCCGTGACGGACAGCAACAGCAGGCCGCCCATGATGCTCACGTTCTTGTAGAAATTGATCATGTTTTCCGCGCGCGCGGCGTCGACCATGGTCCAGTAGTGATGCCCGATCACGGCCGTGGCCAGGGTGTAGACGGCGAGCAGGAGTGCCAGCGGTCGCGTATAGAAACCGATCACGATGGCAATCCCGACGAAGAATTCCATGACGACCGCGATGACGGCTGATACCTCAGGAAGCGGCACTCCCTGTGCGGCCATGTAGCCGACCGTACCGGAGAAACCCGTCAGCTTGCTCCAGCCGAAAATCACGAACAGGCCCATGAGCAAGACTCGGGCAATCAGGATCAGTTCGTCCTTGTGGCTCTCGAATAGTGTGTATCGCACGACTGTTCTCCTTGGTTGAAGTGTGCGCAACAAGCGCAAGGTGAGGAAACGTCATCTGTTTGCGAACCTGGGTGGCAGGCTCGCACTGTGTTCACTTGAGAAAGTTCGATTCAAGCATGTCGATCACGTCATGCGCGCGGCCGCTGAGGACGGCTTTGGCGCCATACAACACAGTCCCAAGCACCATGCCCGGCTCGATACGAGGCGGCATCACCAACTCCGTGCGGTTGACGTGCACATCAAGCAGCGCCGGGCCGGGGTGCGCGAGGAACTCGAGAATGGCCGGCTCCAGCTTTTCGTTGTGGTCGATGGTCCAGCCGCGGAAACCGATGACTTCCGCCAGCTTGCCGAAGTCGGGATTCTGCAAATCGGTAAACGCATTGAGCAGGCCCTCGACTTTCATTTCCAGTTCGACGAAGCCGAGCGTGCCGTTGTTGAACACGACGATCTTGAGCGGGATCTTCTCCTGGATCGCCGTCAGCAGGTCGCCCAGCAGCATGGCAATGCCGCCATCACCTGACAACGCGATCACCTGCCGCCCGGGTAGCGCCTTCTTGATGCCCAGCGCCTGGGGCATCGCGTTGGCCATGGTTCCGTGCAACAGGCTGGTGAGGGTGCGGCGCTTTCCGTTGACGCGAATATGCCGCAACAGCCAGACCATCGGACTGCCACCATCGGCGACAAAGATCGCATCGTCCGCCGCGTGCTGGTCCAGCAGAGACGTCAGCTGCTGCGGGTGGATCAGGCCATCGCGGCCCGGCCTGGCCTGATGCTCAAGATCCGCCAACGCCTCGCGGAACAGTTCCAGGCACTCGTCCAGGTAAGCGCGGTCCGAGCGTGGCTTCAGGCGCGACTGCAGCGCGTCCAGGGTCGCGGCAATGTCGCCGACCGCGCCGATTTCGACCGGGTGGCGCCGGCCCAGGTGAGTCGCGTCGATATCGATCTGGATCACGCGCGCATCTTTCGGATAGAACTGGCGCCAGGCAAAGTCGCAGCCCAGCAGGATCAGCGTGTCGCAGCTCGTCACCGTGTGGAAACCGGCCTTCGAACCGAACACACCGGTCATGCCGACATTGAACGGGTTGTCCGGCTCCAGATAGTCCTTCGCCCGCGAGGTGTGGGCCATCGGTGCCTTCACGGTGTCACAGAAACGCACGACCTGATCATGGGCGTCTTCGCAACCCGCGCCGGCATACACCGCAATGCGGCCACCTTCGTTGATCAGCGCGGCGATGCGGTCCAGTTCGGCATCCGCAGGGCGCGTCACCGGCGTCGGCACATGTACCGCATAGGCCGGGCCGTCCTCCACTTCCAGCGCCGAGATATCACCGGGCACGATCAGCACGGCGACACCGCGTTTGTTGAGCGCGGTCTGCGCTGCCAGCGTGGCGAGTCGGCGTGCTTCAGTTGGATTGATCAGCACCTCGCAGAACACGCTGCAATGACTGTAGATCGGTTTGAATTCGACTTCCTGTGGAAAGTCGATGCCGAGTTCGTTGGTCGCCACCTGGCTCGCGATCAGCACCAGCGGCGCACGGTTGCGGTTCGATTCGTAGATGCCGTTGATGAAATGCAGGCTGCCGGGCCCGCAACTGCCCGCACAGGCGGTAAGCGTGCTGGTCATATAAGCCTCGCCGCCAGCAGCGAACGCACCGGCTTCCTCATGCCGCATGTGCACCCAGTCGATCCCGCTGCGGCGGATCGCGTCGGTGACGTGGTTCAAGGTGTCGCCGACCACGCCATAGCAACGCTTCACTCCGGCTTTCTCGAGGACGTCGACGATGATGTCCGCGACTTTCTTCTTTGCCATGACAACACTCCTGGGTTGTATTGACACTGGCAGCGTGCGTCGACGCTACGGGGGATGAGGCACATTGCCGTAAACCGTACTCCTCTCTCTGGAACAGGGTATGCATCAGACAGCGATCGAGCCATGGCATCGGCCGAAGACGGTCGATAGCATCGGATATTGCCGATTCCATGGCGGCTCGGATAAGATTCACATATAGATATTACATTTATGTATTAAATGATTGCAGGCCGGGCCAGAGCCATGAGCAGTTTTCTTTCCACCGAACAGCGCCTGCAGGTCACCTGCAGGCAGCATCCGGCGTTTCCGCGTGAGCCGGCCGTGCTGGTGCGCTTGATCAAGCACATCTACAAGCGCGTACACGACGATGCCAATGCGCTGCTCAAGCCATGGGGCATCAATCATCCGGAATACAACCTGCTGATGATGCTGTACGGCACCGACGGGTATACGCTGAACCCCTCGCAACTGGCAGAGGCGGCGGGCGAGAAATCCGCCAATATCACCCGGCTGACCAACGAGCTGTGCGACAAGGGGCTGATCGATCGCACTGCCAGTGACGAGGATCGTCGCAAGATTGCACTCACGCTAAGCAAGGCAGGCATCGCGATGATCGAGAGCTTTCTGCCCGGCATCTGTACCTTGCTGGAGCGCCAGACATCCGGCCTGCAGGCGCGCGAGATGGCGCGCCTGGAAAAGCTGCTGAAGAAATTCATGGGCCAGCTCGAGCAGGCCTGAGCGATGTCGACCGTCCCCATCATCGAATCCGTACCGGCCTCGTCGCGCTGGCCATGGCTGGCCGAGTTTCTTGCTGGCGAGCGGCGCGCGTGGATCTTCGTGGGCAAGTCGCTGCTGGCGATCTATATCGCGGCGTGGTTGGCGATGTGGCTGCAGCTGGAACAGCCATCGACCACCATGATCACGGTGTCGATCGTGATGCATCCGCACAGCGGCATGGTGCTGGCAAAGAGTTTCTATCGCGTGATCGGCACTCTGGCCGGCAGTCTGTTCGGACTGGCCCTGATGTCGCTGTTTCCGCAGCAGCGCGAGCTGTTCTTCTTGAGCCTGTCGCTATGGGTGGCGTTGTGCGCGGGTGGCGCGACGCTGTACCGCAACTTCATGTCCTATGGTTTCGTGCTGGCCGGTTACACCGCCGCGATCGTCACCCTGCCGGCGATGAACAATCCGCTCGGGGTATTCGATTCGGCGGTGATGCGCGTCAGCGAAGTCTTGCTCGGCATCCTGGTAGCCGCCGTGGTCAGTGACCTGGTGTGGCCCGAACGTCTGCGCCTGCTGCTGCGGCAGAACGCGCAGGCGCAATTCAACATGTTCATCGATTTCGTGCGCGACAGCACGGCCGGCAATCTCCCGCGCGCGCAGATGGAGCATGCAAACCTCGCACTGGCCCGCGCCGCGGTGCGACTGGAGGACATGCGGGCCTCGGTGATCTTCGAGGATCCGGAGGTGCACGCGCGCAGTACCCGCATGCGGCTGCTCAATCAGCGCTACATGGCTGCCGCGACCAGCTTCCAGTCGCTGCACCACTTGATCAACCGCTTGCAACGCAGTGGCAGCCCTGCCGTTGCGGATGCATTGATCGCATTGTATCGACCGCTCGGCGACGCACTCTCGCCCGGACTGGCGCAGCAGCACCAGTCAGCGGTGCTGGCGACGCGTCTGGACCAATGCGTGGCCCAGTTGCCGGCGCAGGTCGCGGCCTTGCGCGCGCTGCTGACTGCACCGCTGGCGCAGCTGGAATTCGACACCGGCGCCGCGCTGTTGCTGCGTTTTGTTGCGGAGTTGCGCGACTTCGCTGCGCTGGAGGGCTCGCTGCGCGAAGTGCAGGTGCGCGGCAGCGTGGAGAAGGTGCATTTCAAGCGTGGCAACGATATTCCCGGCGCACTGGTCGGCGTGCTGCGTACCTTCCTCACGATGGTGGTGCTCAGTGCCTTCTGGCTGGCCAGTGGCTGGCCATTCGGCGCCAGCGCGATGTTGCTGGCAACGATCTTCAGTGGCCTGCTGGCGGCCTCGCCGAACCCGATCAGTGCAGCCACACACACCTTGACGGGCTATACGGCCGGCATGCTGGCGGCGTTCCTGGTCGTCTACTGGCTGTTGCCAGGAGGCAGCGATTTCGCCGTGCTGATCGGCGCGAGTGCAGGATTCATGCTGATCGGCCCGTACCTGAGTACGCGCGATACGTTGCCGGGCGTCGGCGCCGGTTACACGCTGGGTTTCGTCTACATCCTCGCGTTGAAGAATCCGATGGTGTACGACCCGGCGCATTTCCTCAACGACGGCATGGCGCAGGTCGCCGGCATCGCGCTGGCGGGTGCTGCCTTTATCCTGGTCCCGAGCGTGATCGGCAGCAGCTGGCAACGCACGCGTCAGTTCCGTCACTTGCGTGAGCAGGCGGTATTGGCGGCGACCGCACCTCTGGAGGGTCTTGCATGGCGTTTCGAGAGTCTCGTTCGCGATCTGTTCCAGCAGGTGGTGACCTATACGCGGCCGGGCAGCGACGAATCACGCAGCATGCTGGCGTGGGCACTTGCCGTGCTGGAGAGCGGTCGCACGATGATCGAACTGCGTCAGGAACTGGCCGCCGGCAGCCATATCGCGCCGGCCGTCCGTGACGCGGCAACTGCCGCGACGCACGCAGTCGCACGGCTGTATCACGATCCGGATACTGCGCGCTGGCGCGAAGCGGATGCCGCGGTGCATGCGGCGATCGCCACTGCCGCTGACCAGCCGTTGCGCCTGCATCTGTACCAGCTGCGCAGCGCGTTGCGCGATGACGAATCACCCTTCGCTGCCTACATCCCGCCACCTTCGCCGGAGTCTGCTCATGCCGCATGAAGTCGCCATATATGGCGTGCTGGTGCCTGGCTTGCTGCCGGTGTTTCTCGGCTGCCTGCTGCTGATGGTGCTGCTCGACATGGTGGTCGGGCGTCTTGGCCTCTATCGCCAGGTCTGGCATCCCTCGCTGTTCCGACTTGCCCTGTTCGTCTGTCTGTTCGGCGCCGCCGGACTGTTGCTGATCCGCTGAGTCATCCCATGAAAACCCAGTCATTGCTACGTCTCCTGATCACTGCCGTCGTCGTCGTCATCGCATTGCTGCTCGGTCACGCGTTGTGGAAGCACTATCTGTATGCGCCATGGACCCGCGATGGCCGCGTCCGCGCCGAGGTGGTGCGCATCGCGCCGGACGTGTCCGGGCTGGTGACCCGGGTGGCGGTCGTTGACAACCAGACCGTGCACAAGGGCGACCTGTTGTTCACGATCGATCCGGACCGCTACAAGTACGCGGTGGCGCAGTCCGAGGCAAACCTCGCTGCCGCCGAAGCCAGTGCACGTGCCGCCGGGGCCAACATCAACGCCGCGCTGGCTGCCGCCGCCGCACGCAAGACCGAGTTCGAGATGCGCCAGGAGCAGGCCGTGCGGCGCCAGCAGCTCAGTGACGTGATCGCCAAGGAATCGCGCACTGACGCAGCCTCCGCGGCCGAAGCCGCCCGCGCCAGCTGGCAGCAGGCGCAGGCCGGCGGCAGCCAGGCCAGTGCTGCGCGCGAGCAGGCGCAGGCCGCGGTGGAGCAGGCGCAGGTAGCGCTGGATACCGCCAGGCTTAACCTTGCCCGCACCGAAGTGCGTGCGCCAACGGACGGCTATGTCACCAATCTCGATATCCGCGTCGGCGACTACGCCGCCGTCGGCAGCCCGCGTCTCGCGCTGATCGACAGCCACAGCTATTACATCTACGGCTATTTCGAGGAAACCAAGCTGCCGCAGTTGCGCATCGGCGATCCGGTCGATATCCGCCTGATGGCCGGTGGCGTGCACCTCAAGGGCACCATCACCGGCATCGCGCATGGCATCAGCGATCGAGACAACCCCAGCGGCGGCGACCTGCTGGCCAACGTCAACCCCACCTTCAACTGGGTGCGGCTGGCGCAGCGCATGCCGGTATACATCGCGATCGACACCGGCGACCTGCCGCCGGAGACCGTACTCGCCGCCGGCATGACTGCGACGATCGAAGTGCACCCGCACCAGACGGACCATGCGGCGGCTGACAAGCCATCGCGCGCCGCTATGTAAGGTCTTGCCAGGGGCTACAGGTAGGCGCCTTCGCAACAGTTTGCCATGATGGGGGGATGTTGCGGATGCCATGCCCCCCATGAACACGTTGATGACAACGCCCCGTCGCCTGGCGCGACGCATTCTTTCGCCGCTGCGTAGACCCAAGGCGCAGGCGTTGCTGGATGCGCTGCCGGCGTTCGCCGTAGCAGCCGCAGCGATCGAGGTGCTGCCCGATCCGGCGGCATTCCGGCACACGCTGTTGCAGCAGATCGCGCAGGCCACCCGGCGCATCGTGATCGTGACGTTGTACCTGGAGGATGATGAAGGCGGCCGCGAGGTGCTGGACGCGTTGTATGCAGCGCAGGCCCGGCATCCGGCGTTGCAGATCTCGGTGTTCGTGGACTGGCATCGGGCGCAGCGTGGGCTGATCGGCAAGCAGAAAAGTGCCGGCAATGCGGGTATGTACCGCGAGTACGCCGCGCGGATCGGGCCGGGCGTGGCGATCTACGGCGTACCGGTGCAGAACCGCGAGCTGTTCGGCGTGCTGCACCTGAAAGGCTTCGTGGTCGACGACGCGGTGCTGTACAGCGGCGCGAGTCTCAATGACGTCTATCTGCAGCGGCACGGGCGTTATCGGCTGGACCGTTACCATCTGTTGCGGCATCGCGGACTGGCCGATGCGATGGCAGCTTTCGTGCAGCGTTGTTTCGTCGGGAGCGAGGCGGTGCGCCGCTTGAATGTGCCGGACGTTCCCGCCACGCGCACGCTGCAGGCGCCGATCCGCGACTTCCGTCAGGCCTTGCAGCAGGCCCACTATGAAGTGCCGCACGACGTGCTGGGGCCAGCCGACGTGGCGGTAACGCCACTGCTCGGTTTCGGTCGCAGTGACAACGCACTCAACGATATCCTGCTGGCGCTGTTGCGCAGCACGCGCGAGCGGGTGATCCTGCTGACGCCGTATTTCAACCTGCCGCGGCCGGTGCGCGTCGTACTCGGCCAGTTGCTGCGACGCGGCTGCACGATCGACATCATGGTCGGCGACAAGACCGCGAACGATTTCTACATTCCACCGGAGCAGCCGTTCAAGACCATCGGACTGTTGCCGTATCTGTATGAAAACAATCTTCGGCGTTTCGCGCGGGCGCATCGCCGGCAGATCGCCAGCGGCCAGCTCAACCTGCACCTGTGGCACGACGGCAACAACAGCTATCACCTGAAAGGCCTGTTCGTTGACGACGACATGGCTGTGCTCACCGGCAACAACCTCAATCCGCGCGCGTGGGCGCTGGATCTGGAGAACGGTCTGTTGTTGCGCGATCCCGCGCGGTTGCTACATGCAAAGCATCAGGCCGAGTGGGAGGCATTGAAGCGGCATGCCACCCGGCTATCCGACCACCTCGCATTGGAAAGTCCGCGGCACTACCCCGCGGAAGTGCGCAAGCAACTGAAGCGATTGAACCGTACGCGTCTCGACCGGCTGGTCAATCGGCTGCTGTGACCGACGGGTGTTCAAGCGACCGCCAGATCGTGTGCGGCGGCATGTAAGGTTTTCATCCCCATGGCGTACTAGGGAAGTGTCACCCACGCATCGAAGGATCGTCGCCATGCTGTCTGCCACCGAAAATCTGTCTGCTGCCAAACCGGTGCGTGCCCTCACGCGTGCACTGCATTGGAGCATGGAGGGGTTGCGCTGGTGGCGTCGCGCACCGTGGATGCTCCTGTGGTTGTGCCTGTTGCAGATGCTCGTGGAAATCGTGCTGCAACTGATCCCGTGGATCGGGGTGGCGCTGTCAAAGCTGGTGATGCCGTTGCTGGTGATGGGGATTTTTCTGGGCCTGGACGACGTGGCAGCAGGCAAACGCCTGCGGCTGACTTGCTTGGCCGGTTGCCTGCGTCGCGGCAGATTCCTGCCGGCGCTCGGCCTGGCAGCCTGGTGGGGTTTCCTGGTGTTCGGCGTGCAGCAGTTGATTGCGTACCTGGTGTATGGGCCAGCCGCGGTCGACGCGGCGCTGTTTGGCCACATGGCAGCACACCGCGAGCTGGCCAACCTGCAGTTCACGCGTACGCTGATCCTCCCGGGCGTGCTGTTCGTCACGGTGCTGCTGCCCGCGCCTTTCCTCCTGCTGTTCCGCGGCGTTCCGCCTTGGCAGGCGATTTGCGGCAGCATGCGGATCGTGGCCTTCCATGCAGCATCCTTTGCATGGTTCGGCGTGCTGAACCTGTTGCTGTACGCGCTGCTGTTCGCCACGCCGTGGACGTTCGCGCTGATCCTGCTGTTGGCACCGTGGTCGGCGGCGGCCAGCTACGCGATCTGGCGCGACGTGGGCAGCCGGGTGCCCATGTTCAAGCCTGCAGCGGAGGTCTGAAGCGAAACCATGCGACAGGGGAAATTCACGGCGCTGCTACGCGGGCATGCTGGTCTGCTGTCGCGCATCGCGGCCAGCTACGAAGCGGATGCCGCACTGCGCGATGACTTGCTGCAGGACATCGCGCTGGCCTTGTGGAAGGCGTTGCCGAGCTGGCGTGGCGAAGCGCCGCTGAAGGCGTTCATTGCCCGTATCGCGCACAACCGCGGTGCCACTCATGTGATCAGTCAGATGCGGCGTTCGCCGGGTACTGCATTGAGCGAGCATCTGATCGACCTGAAGCACCGCCCGGACGAATACACGCAGCTTGAGCAGCGCCGCCGATGCCTGCAGGAAGCGGTGCGCCAGTTGCCATTGGGTCTGCGGCAGGCGGTCACGCTGGCGCTGGAAGGTTTCAGCCACGCCGAGATCGCCGCGACGCTCGGCATTCGCGTGAACAACGTCGCGGTGCGACTCAATCGCGCCAAGGGCGCGCTGGCTGCAGCATTGGGAGAGGACGCATGAACGTGCAGGACGACTGGACTCGCTGGGCCGAGGACTGGCAACAGCAGCCATCGGTCGACATCGACCAGCTGCGCCACCAAGTCAACCGGAAGCTCTGGCGCATGCGGCTGACCGCCACGCTGGAGTTGCTGGGGACCGCGGTGGCGGTGTGGCAGACGTGGTGGGTGATCGCGCACCCTGGCATCGAACTGCGCTGGAAGCTGTGGGCGGCGTGCGCGATGCTGTTGGTGCTGGTCGGGCAATATCTGCTGCTGCAGGTGCGACGCGGGACATGGCGTGCACCGGGCAGCGACGCAGGCGATCTGCTGCAGCTCACCGCACGTCGCGCCATCGCCGGCATCCGGCTGGCCAGGCTGAACGCCTGGAGCCTGTTGCTGATACTCGTGGTGACGCTGGTGGTGGCTGCGCCGGAACTGATGCCCGCACATTGGCAGCACGACGCGAAGCTGAAATCGCTGATCCTGCTGCAATGTGCCGTCAACCTGCCAATCGTCGTGATCGGCTTCGTTGGTTGCGCGTGGTACATCCGTCGGCAACGGGGCCGGCTGCGTGATGTGCAGGCGCTGTTGCGCGAGTGCGAGGACTGAGCGAATCGGCCGAGCCCGAAACTCTGCCGTTGCGTAGGGTGGGCAGTGCCCGCCCTACGCAGCTGCTGTGAGCAAGCATGCTTTTGTGGGGGCGACTTCAGTCGCGACGCCTGGGGTTGCTTCGAAGAAAGAGCATCGCGACTGAAGTCGCTCCTACACGGGAGCGCGCTCCTACGGCTGCGAAGTCAGGCGCTGCAGCCGCAAATCCAGCCAACGATCCACATCTGGCCATTCGCTGGCGAGGATGCTGTAGCAGACGGTGTCGCGCAGCGTGCCATCCGGGCGTCGCTTGTGCGCGCGCAGTACGCCGTCGCGATGTGCGCCGAGGCGCTCGATCGCACGCTGCGAATCGAGGTTGCGGTGGTCGGTGTGGAATTCCACTGCCACGCAGTCCAGCGACTCGAACGCGTGCCTGAGCAGAAGGCGTTTGCAGGCGGTGTTGAGGTGGCTTTTTTGCCAGCGTTTCGCGTACCAGGTGTAGCCGATCGCCACGCGTGGCAACTCGGTCACGAAGTCGTAATAGCGGGTGGTGCCGACGATCTCGCCGCTGGATTTCTCACGCACGGCGAATGGCAGCATCAGGCCATCGGCATGACCTCGCAGTGCTTTTTCGACATAGGCGTGCGCGTGGCCCGGTGCCGGTGCGCTGGTGAACCACAGGCTCCACAGTTCGCCATCGGCAGCAGCGGCTTCCAGTGCGGCCACATGATCGAGGCTCAGCGGTTCCAGCACGACGTGTTCGTCCTGCAGGCAGGTCGGGGTCAAGTGGTTCATCGGTAGTCCGGCGGGAGAGGCAGATGACACTCAGGCGTCGAGATCGGGGATCAGCTTGCTTTCGAGCCGGGCGATGTGATCCTTCAGCAGCAGCTTGCGTTTCTTCAACCGGGTCAACTGCAGCTCATCGCGGCCGATCGCGGTGGCCAGCTGTTCGATCACCACATCGAGATCGCGGTGCTCCATCTTCAGCTCGGCGAGCAGATGGACGATTTCGGCGTGATCCTGAACCTGCATGGCGGCGGTGACGGCTAGGGAGAACCCTCCTAGTCTAGCGCCGTTTGGCATCTCCGGAAGTCGATCGGCCAGCCGGCTACAATGGGGGTCCTCTCCACCTGCTTGGCCGTCATGTCCGCCCATCCTGCCCATTCCCGCACGCCAGCTGCCGAGGCCGACAGGCTGGCCCGGCGCCTGCGCCACCAGGTGGGGCAGGCGGTCATGGATTTCAGCATGATCGAGGACGGTGACCGGGTGATGGTGTGCCTGTCCGGTGGCAAGGACTCCTATACCTTGCTGGACATGCTGCAGCAGCTGCAGGCGAAGGCGCCGGTGCGCTTCGAGCTGATCGCGGTGAACCTGGACCAGAAGCAGCCGGATTTTCCCGAGCACGTGCTGCCGGAATACCTCACTGCACGCGGCGTGCCGTTCCACATCATCGAGCAGGACACCTACAGCACGGTGACGCGGGTGATTCCGGTCGGCAAGACCATGTGCAGCCTTTGCTCCCGGCTGCGCCGTGGCGCGCTGTACAGCTGGGCGGCAGCCAACGGCATCACGAAGATCGCGCTCGGCCATCATCGCGACGACATCCTCGCCACGTTCTTCCTCAACATGTTCTACCAGGCACAGCTGAAGGCGATGCCGCCGAAGCTGCGTTCGGACGACGGCCGTCACGTGGTGATCCGGCCGCTGGCTTATTGCCGCGAAAGCGACATTGCCGAATACGCAGTGCAGCAGCAGTTTCCCATCATCCCATGCAACCTATGTGGCTCGCAGGACAACCTGCAACGCAAGGCGGTGCAGCGCATGCTGGCGGAGTGGGAGCAGCTGCAGCCCGGCCGCAGCGAGAACATTTTCCGCGCGTTGGCCCATGTGTCACCCTCGCATCTGGCCGATCGCACACTGTTCGATTTTGCCGCGCCGAGCGCGCAATCTGGTGCGACGCCTCTGTGGCCTGCCGACGCAGCGGATGAGACCGCCGCGACGCAAGCTTGAACCTTTCCATCCCCACATCACCTGCCGAGTAACCGCCGTGTCCTTCTTTGCATCCGTTGAAATGGCCCCGGGCGATCCGATCCTGGGTTTGACCGAGACCTACCTGGCCGACCCGCGTCCGGGCAAGATCAATCTGGGCGTGGGCATCTACATTGACGAGCAGGGCCGCATCCCGCTGCTGCCGACGGTGCACGAAGTGGAGCAGGCGCTGGTCGCGGCCGGCAAGCCGCGCGGCTACCTGCCGATCGACGGCCTGCCGGCGTACAACCAGCTCACCCAGCAATTGCTGTTTGGTGCCGAATCGCCGCTGCTGGCGGCCGGTCGGGTGGCCACCGCGCAGACCATCGGCGGCAGTGCGGCATTGCGCGTGGCGGCCGATCTGCTGAAGCAGGTAGCCGGCGCTGGCGCGAAGATCGCGATCAGCAACCCGAGCTGGGGCAACCATCATGTGGTGTTCCGCACCGCCGGCTTCGAGTTGCTCGAGTACCGCTATTACGACCCGGCCAGCCACGGCCTGGATTTCGCCGGCATGCTGGAGGATCTGGGCAAGCTGGAGCCGGGTACCGTGGTGCTGCTGCATGCGTGCTGCCACAACCCGACCGGTGTGGACCTGGATGCGGCGCAGTGGCAGCAGGTGATCGTACTGCTGCAGGAGCGCCGGCTGCTGCCGTTCATCGACATGGCCTATCAGGGTTTCGACCAGGGCATCGAGCAGGATGCCCTCGCCGTGCGTCTGCTTGAGGCGTCGGGGATCGAGGCGTTCGTGGTGGCCAACTCGTATTCCAAGTCGTTCTCGCTGTACGGCGAGCGAGTCGGTGCGCTGTCGATGGTCGGCGCCGATCGCGACGAAGCGGCGCGGCTGTTGTCGAAGATCAAGCAGACCATTCGTGCCAACTATTCCAGTCCGTCCACGCATGGCGCCAGCCTGGTCGCCGGTGTACTCGGCAGTGCCGAATTGCGCGCGCGCTGGGAGCAGGAACTGGGCGAGATGCGTTCACGCATCCATGCGATGCGTGCCGGCTTCGTCGACAAGCTGGCTGCGCTCGGCTCGCCGGATTTCAGCTTCATCAACCGCCAGGCCGGCATGTTCTCCTATTCGGGCCTGAGCAAGGCGCAGGTGCACCGGTTGCGCGACGAGTACGCGATCTACGCGCTCGACAGCGGTCGCATCTGCGTGGCGGCTCTCAACCGCAGCAACCTCGATACGGTGGCCGCCGCTGTGGCGGCAGTCAGCCGCTAAGTACCCACCAAATCAATCACCTCGAACCTCCACCGTTTATCCTGAGCGCAGCGAAGTCGAAGGACACACTGCATCGACTCCCTTCGACTTCGGCCTTTCAGGCCTACGCTCAGAGCCTGCCCCGGACTTGATCCGGGGGTGAACGGAAAAATCATAAACCTCGCCTTCGGGCTGCACCCCATCCGGATCTTGAATGTTCTTTCGCAATCTCACGCTGTTCCGTTTTTCCCCTACCGTTGCCACCGATCTGAAACGCCTCGATGAAGCGCTGGCCGAACACCGACTGCGCCCGTGCGGGCCACTGGAGATGTTCACCAAGGGCTTCGTGCCGCCGGTCGGCCGTGGCGAAGGCGAGCCACTCACGCATACCGTGAAGCACTGCACCCTGCTCACCGTTGGCGGCGAAGACAAACTGCTGCCGGCTGCGGTGATCAACGAAGAACTGCATCGCAAGGTACAGAAGATCGCCGAGGAAGAAGGCCGCAAGGTCGGCGGTCGCGAGCGCAAGCGTATCAAGGAGGATCTGCTGAACGAGCTGTTGCCGCGCGCCTTCGTGCGCAACTCGCGGATGTCAGCCTACGTCGACACGAAACACGGCTGGCTGGTGCTGGACACTTCCAGCCGCAAGTCGGCCGAGAACGCCTTGACCCAGGTCCGCGAGGCGCTGGGCAGCTTCCCGGCGGTGCCACTGGCGCCAGAGGAAGGCCCGCGCGTGCTGATGACCGACTGGCTGGCCACCGGCAACCTGCCGGCCGGGCTGACCCTGGGCGACGAATGCGAGCTGCGCGACCCGGCCACCGCCGCCGGCGCGATCGCCCGCTGCCGCCGGCAGGACCTGGACGCCGAGGAGGTGAAAGAGCATCTGCGCAACGGCAAGCAGGTCTTCCTGCTCGGTCTCACGTTCGATGAGCGGATCAGCTTCGTGCTGGGTGAGGATCTGGTCATCCGCAAGCTGAAGTTCCTGGACGTGGTGATGGACGAACTGGGTGACAGCCAGCAGGACGCCCAGGCCGAACTGGCCGCCAGCTTTGCCCTGCTGACGCTGGAACTGGAGCGGCTGCTGGGCAAGCTGGAGGAGTGGTTTGGGTTGCCACGCCCGGCCGACAGCTGAACGAAAAAACCATTCCCGTTTGACCTGTCGGGGCGCCATACTGGTCGTCCGCCCGCTTGCGGGCGGCGCGGAATCCCCCACTGATATCCGAACAGGCCTTGGTACGAACGGGCAGGCTTATGGCGCAGCATCTGGAAGGCGATTGGCTGGAACTGGCGACGGTTGGCGGCAGCATCATTCGGGTGCTGAAGGCCGCCCATCCGCGCGCGCGCCGGCTGCGCCTCACGGTCACCCCGACGGGTGCGCGGATAACCTATCCGTACGGCACCCATCCGGCCCAGGTCAGCGCGTTCCTGCGCAGCCACGCCGAGTGGCTGGAGCAGAAGCTCGACGAGTTGCACCTGATCATCAAGCCGCTGCCACCGCTGCGCATGGGCTATCCCTGCAACTTCCCGTTGCGCGGCGAGATGGCGGAACTGGACTGGGCCGAAGGTGCATATCCGAAGATCGAACCGCACGCTGCCGGGTTGACCCTGGTGATTCCGCGTCCGCATACCCGCGCGTTGCCGATTGCCCGTGGCCTGCTCGCCTCGCATCTGGAAGTGTTGATCCGCCGCGACGTCTCGCGCTGGCTGGCCACCTATGTGCCGCAGTTGGGGCTGGCGCCGACCGCGTTGAAGATTCGTCCGATGAAGAGCCTGTGGGGCAGCCTCGATACCCGCGACCGCATCAATCTCGATCTCGCGCTGGCGCTGGCACCACCGGCGGCGTTGCGCTACGTGCTGGTGCACGAGCTGTGTCATCTCAAGGTGCGCAACCACTCGCCGCGGTTCTGGGCGCAGGTCGGCAACCTGTTGCCGGAATGGCGTGAGCAGCGCGACTGGCTGCGCCAGCATGGCGCCATCCTCAAGGCCGAACTCGATCGTCTGGTGGGCGACGTCGCCGATTGAGGAAGCGTGGCTGAAGGGCCACCAGTCGGAAACCGGAAAAAGCACGAGAATAAGCGCGCCGTACGACTTCATCATCGAGGGGTGATCATGCAAATTTCTTTCACGACGTTGGCCGTGGCAGCGTGGCTGTTCTTTCTGGTCTATTGGCTGTGGAGTGCGCGTCGCCTGAAACGGCCCACCAAAGCGGAGCCGGCGCTGCCGCGCTTCTTCAAGTACTGGCTGCCGATCATCCTGGCGATCCTCCTGATGTGGCCGTCAACATGGTTTGACGGCACTGTGCTGGGCCACCGCTTCCTGCCGGATACCTATGCGTTGGCACTGCTTGGCCTGCTGCTGATCGTGGCCGGCGTGCTGTTCGCGTGCTGGGCGCGCTACATCCTCGGCAGCAACTGGAGCAGCGAAGTGCAGCTCAAGCAGGATCATGAGCTGATCGAGCGCGGGCCTTATCGCTACGTGCGCCACCCGATTTACACCGGCATCCTGCTCGCGCTGCTGGGCACCGTCGTACTGCTCGGCGAATGGCGCGCCCTGCTGGGCTTCGTCATCATGTTCGTCTCGTTCTGGCGCAAGTTGCGGCTGGAAGAAGCGTGGCTGAGCGAGCACTTTGGCCCGACCTACGGCGAATACATGCAACGAGTGAAGGCACTGATTCCGGGCCTGCTCTGAATCGCTGTCAAACATAAGAATAAGACTGCTTTCCTGAAAGTACGGAACAGCGTCTCGATGGATTCAGATCTTGCGCGGTTGCCGCACGTAGCGTGTGCCCAGCAGTACGTCCCACAGCGGCGTGGTAACACCGAAGTTGCTTTCCGGATGGTAGTGATGCACGTGATGGGCGCCGGCCCAGCGTCGCAGCAGCGGGTGCTTGAAGCGGACATGATGGATAGTGAAGTGGCTCAGCCCGTAGGCGATGTAACCGAAGGTCACCGAGCCCATCATCAGCAGGGCAAACCCGGCGGGTACGACCAGCATGCACAGGCCCGTCAGGATCAGCAGCACGGCCCCCGGCAGGAAGAACGGCAACGAGTCGTAGCCAAGCGGACGCTCGTGATGCATGCGATGCCCCTGCTCGAACAGCGGTATCCGCGTGTGGAACATCCAGCGGTGAAAAAAATACTCGACGAAGCTGAAGGCGAACAGCCCCAGCGCAATCGCCAGCAAGGCGGTCAGGGGGCCGCCGGCATGCAACCGCCAGCCTTCGTCGATGAGCAGTAGACCCAGCGTGACGTCAACGGCGACCTCGACCCAGTAATTGGTCTGGGTGCTGGACATGCGCACGATGGAATCCACACCCGCCCGCACGAGGTTTCGCGTCATCGGTCGCTGCATGTTTCCGTCATCTTGCAAGAAAACATTCCAATCTTCAGAGTCATGGCCTTATTGTCACATGTTGTCATGGGCAATTCACAATGATGCAGCGCGTGGAGCTGACTCGCAGCTAACCCGCCCGTACAGGCTTGGGGACGCGGGCCGCCCTGGTGGTGAGGATCAAGCTCAATGCGACAGTGCGAATCCGCTGAGGATCTGCGCGGTTTCCTCGGGCTTCTCCAGCATCGGCATGTGGTTGCAGCCGATCAGGATGCTGGTGCTGATCGAGCTGGCGTGGGTCAGACCATTGCGCAGGCTGTCCAGCGCCGAAAGGTCGACGATCTTGTCGTCGTGGCACCAGAGGCCGAGGACCGGCATCTCGAACTGGCCCAGCCGGTTCTGCAGCGCGAGGTATTGCGACGGGTCACGCAGCTCGTTGAAATTGCTTTCGATGAAGGCGCGATCCTGCTGGTTGCGCTTGATCAGCACATCGACGATGCGGCCCGGCAGATCGAGTGGTTTCTCGAAGGCCAGCGCGTTGGCGCGCGCAAAGCCGGCGCGGTCGTCGAACAGGAACGGGTCCTTGCCGGCCATGGCCTCGCGGGTAAACGCGTTTTCCTGAGCCTTCAGGCCGTAGGCATCGACCAGCGCCAGTTCGGTGACATGCTCCGGGTGCTCGGTCGCATAGACACCGGCAATGGCGCCACCCAGCGAATGGCCGACCAGTACAAAGCGCTGCAACCTGAGCGTTTCCACGAATGCCTGCAGCCGAGCGGCCTGGGCATCGACGTTGTAGCTGGCACCGGCCACGCGCGAGGACTCGCCCCAGCCGGGCAGGTCGGGAATGATCAGGTGGAAGTGCGGCGTGAGCAGTTTGGCGACCGGCAGCCAGACCTCCTTGTTCGCGGCAAAGCCGTGCAGCAGCACGATGACCGGGCCGTCACCGCCTTCGTAGTAGACCCAGCGGGTGTCGCCAGCCTGCACCGAATGCTTCTCGAGATGCGCGGTCATCGCTTCGCGCATGTAGTTCGCGCGCAGCAGCAACTGCGGTGCGAACAGATAGCTGCCGCCAAGCACGATGACCAGGATTCCGCCGATCCACGCCAGGAATTTCAGCCGGCGCAGCAGCATGCGTTTCCAGAGCGGAGTGGCGGTGACGTTTGTTGATGGCGGCATGATGGTTTCTTGTGGTTGATCGGGTTTGCTGGGCTGCTCGCAGGCCAGGTGCTGTGCTCCCTCCCTTGCGAGCAGGGGAGGGTTGGGGATGGGTTGCTTTTGACCAGACAAGGATCAAGAGCACTACCCCCTCCCAAGCCTCCCCCTGCGAGCAGGGGGGAGCGGTTATTACTGGGCTTTCTTCGCCTTGGCGATCAGATCTTCCACCACCTGCTGGGTCAGCGGGTGGTAGCCGGCCTTGGCCTTGGCGTAGACCTGTTCGGCATAGGCCAGACCTCCCGGTGTCCCGACCAGGGCTTTGTACAACGGCACGGTCAGATACAGCCGGCCGATGCGGATCATGTGCTCGGCGGCAGCCGGCCACACGGCCTTGTCACCGGCGGCGATCGCATGGCTGTACCAGCGCATGCCGATCTCGGCGTTCGGGGTGCCGGTGAGATGCCAGGCGGTGTCGATCTGCTGGATCTTGGCCAGCGGGGTGACATCGGGCAGGCGGTCGAGGAAGTACATCCATTCCTGCGTGTTCCAGCCTTTTGCACCGAGCTTGTCGGCCGCCATCTGGCCAGCAAGGAAGGCGCTGCGCTCCTGGTCGATGGTGTCGAAGTGCGGTGAATCGGGCAGCGGCGCATCCTTCGGGATGCCGGTGCCGTAGACCCAGTCCTGCACCTCGGCCCAGCTCATCTTGCCGGGATACTTCTCGATCAGGTTCGGCTTCATGTAGTCGAGCATCTGCTCGGTGGTGATGCTCTGGAACGCGAAGTGGTTGAAGTAGCCCTTGAGATAGTTGTCGAACGTGGCGCGGCCGAAGCGCTGTTCCAACGTGCGCAGGAACCACGAGCCCTTGTCGTAAGCAACGTCGGACAGCGAATCGTCGGCGTCAATGCCGCGCGGGTCCGGTGCCAGCTTCTGCGAATTGGCCGGCATCGAGCCGATCTCCTTCTGCAGTGCACGGGCCGACAGCAGCGCTTCCTCATCGGCCAGCCCCTTGCCGTACAACGCTTCGGTGATGCGCCCCTGCACGTAAGTGGTGACGCCCTCGTTGAGCCAGATGTCGCGCCACGATGCGGCAGTGACCAGGTTGCCCGACCACGAATGTGCCAGCTCATGCGCGACCAGCGAGACCAGGCTCTTGTCGCCGACCAGCACGGTCGGCGTGGCAAACGTCATGTTCGGGTTTTCCATGCCGCCGTACGGGAACGACGGCGGCAGTACCAGGATGTCGTAGCGGCCCCAGCGGTACGGGCCATACAGCCTCTCCGCGGTCGCGATCATCTGTTCGGTGTCTTCGAACTCGTGCGCCGCCTTGCCGACCACCGAGGGCTCGGCATACACGGCCGAACGTGGCCCGGTTTCCTTCACCGCGATATCGCCGGCGCCGATCGCCAGCAGGTAGGACGGGATCGGATGCGGCTGATCAAACGAGTAGTCGCCATTCAACGGATGCTTCGCGTCGTTGAGTGCGCTCATCACCACACGCACATCCTTCGGAGCGTTGACGTGGGCGGTATAGGAGAAACGGATCGCCGGTGAATCCTGCAGCGGCACCCACGAACGCGCGTGGATCGACTCGGACTGCGAGAACATGAAGGGCAGCTTCTTGTCCGCGGTCTGTGCCGGGGTCAGCCACTGCAGGCCGGAAGCGTCGGGCGAGGTGGTGTAGACGATGCGCACCTGTGCCGGATGTGTCGGCGTGGCGATGGTGAGCTTCTCGCCGAGCTGCTTGTCGCGCGGTGCCAGCGCATATTTCAGTGGCGTGGTCTTGCCATCGGCGCCGAGCGCTTCGATTTTCGCGATCTTCAGGTCGCGCGTGTCCAGTACCAGCGACGATGCCTGAGGGTTCTTCCAGTCCAGCTTCAGCGTGGCCTGGCCATCCAGCTGCTTGTGCGGGAAGTCCAGCTTCAGGTCGAGGTCGAGATGGGTGATGACCACCTGGTCGGGCTGCGCATAGGAATGCGGTTCGCTGGCGTAGGCTGCCAATGGCAGCAACAACGCGCCAAAGGCGAAGGATGGCAGGAGGCGCATGGGGAAATCTCGAACCGGAAAACCCCGAGTATGCCACTGCCCTTGTTCCGCTCGCCCGTGGCGGAAGCTGGGGTTACGGCAATTCGTTCACCGAATGCGGGTCGATCGCATACGGGTGCATGGTGGCGAGGAAGCCAGGCTGAGCCTCAATCCGCGCGATCCACGCATGAAAGTGCGGATAGGCATCCAGTGACAATCCGGCTTCCCCGGCGCGGCTGGCATAGGCGAACACCGCCATGTCTGCGATGGTGTAGCTGTCGCCGGCGAGGAATGGGCGCGTCGCCAGTTCGTGCTCCAGAATGCCCAGCGTGCGCCGTGCTCCGGCGCGCTTGCCCTCGATCAGCTCGGGCGAACGTCGCGACAGCTTGCCGGTCATCGTCCAGTGGCGCAGCGAGCCGATCACCGATTCCACGCGCTCCTGTTCGAAATGCAGCCATTGCTGCACCTTGGCGCGATCGAATGAATCGGCAGGTAAATACGGCGTGCCCTCAGCAAGGTAGCTGAGGATCGCGTTTGATTCCGCCATAACGCGGCCATCATCCAGCTGGATTGCCGGCACGGTGCCGGTCGGACTGATGCGACGAAACGCCGCGGTCTGTCCTTCACCTTCGAAGATGCTGATCGGCACCGTGCGATACGGCCGGCCCAGCTGATTCAGCAGCAGGCGCACCTTCCATGCATTCTGCGAGGGCAGGTAGTCGAACAAGGTCAGCATGGGCATCTCCGTGAATAGTTGATGCCGATACTGGGTGCCGCAACCCTTGCGTGATATCCGTTTCTTGCGCGCGAAACTTCAGACGTAGCGATCGGCGAGCTTGTCCGTGGCCTGCACCAGCTGATCGACGATCGCGGGCTCCGACGCGGCATGGCCGGCCAGCACGATATGGAAGTCGGCTTCGGGCCACGCAGCATGGAGATCACAGGCACTTTTCGCGGGACAGATGATGTCGTAGCGGCCGTGCACGATGGTGGCGGGAATGTGCCGGATCTTCGTGACATCGCGCAATAGCTGATCGGGTTCGAGCCAGCATTGGTTGCGGAAATAATGTGCCTCGATTCGCGCCAAACTCAGCGCGACCTCAGGTGCAGCGAAGCTCGCCTCGGTCTCCGGACTTTCTTCCAGCGTGATGCTGCCGCCTTCCCATGCGCCCCATGCCTGCGCAGCGGCGAGCCGCACGGTCTCATCGTCCGAATTGAGCCGGCGCCAGTAGGCTTCCATCATCTCGCCGCGTTCTTCCACTGGAATCGCCGCGGCGTAACGCTGCCACTTTTCTGGCTGGATCCACGACACGCCACCTTCCTCGTAGAACCAGCGAATTTCCGCCGGGCGGCACAGGAAGATGCCGCGCAGCACCAGGCCGAGCACGCGTTCGGGATGCATCTGCGCATACGCCAATCCCAGCGTGGAGCCCCATGAGCCACCGAATACCACCCAGCGCGCGATGCCGAGCTGTTCGCGGATCGTCTCGATGTCGGCGACCACATGCCAGGTAGTGTTGTCGGTGAGGTCAGCGAAAGGAGTGGAGCGACCGGCACCGCGCTGGTCAAACAGCACGATGCGATAACGCGCCGGATCGAAGAAACGCCGGTGATACGTTGCCAGCCCGGCGCCAGGGCCGCCATGCAGGAAGATCACCGGCAGACCGGCGGGATTGCCGCACTCCTCCACATACAGCGTGTGGGTCGCATCGACCGCGATGTGATGGGTTTGATACGGTTCGGTCTCGGGATACATCTCACGCATGGCGGGAATCTCGATGGTGCGGAAGGGAACCCCTCCCCCTGCAAGCAGGGGGAGGTTGGGAGGGGGTTGTCCGAGCTTGCAGGAAGATCAAGAGCACCCCACCCCCAGCCCTCCTCTGCAGGCAGAGGAGGGAGTTGGAATCAATCGAATTGCAGCGCCGCGGTGAGGTCGCCGGGTGGCGGACCGCCGGCGGTGATCATCGCCTCGTCGCGCAGCTTCAAGCCGGGCAGCTTTTCCAGCCCGAAGCGGCGGGTGATGAAACGCAGGATCGAGCCGGTGTCGTAGATGGTGTGATCGACAAAGCCCTTCTTCGCGAACGGCGATACGACCAGCGCCGGGATGCGCGAACCTGGCCCCCAGCGATCGCCCTTGGGCGGCGCCACGTGATCCCACCAGCCACCGTTCTCGTCCACCGTGATCACCACCAGCATGTGCGGCCATTGCGGACTTTTCTGCAACGCCTCGACCACCTTGGCAAGGTGGTGGTCACCGGCTTCCACGCTGGAGTAGCCGGCATGCATGTTCAGATCGCCCTGCGGCTTGTAGAACGACACCGGCGGCAGCGTGCCGGCCTCGATCGTGGCGATGAAATGATTGCTGTCGGCGCCCTCGCCGATACCGGCATCGCGCAGGTGCTGCTGTCGCGCCGGTGTGCCGGGCGCGAAGCTGCGGAAGTAGTTGAACGGCTGATGATGGATCTGGAAATTCGGGCTTTCCGGAAACACGTGATGGTCGCCATCGCCATGCCCGTCCAGCGCGAGCTGCCAGCCGCCGGCGTACCAGGCCCAGTCGACCCCGGCATTCGACAGTGCATCGCCAATGGTCAGATGCACCTGCGGCGGCAGTGTGGTCGGGCTGTCGGTATCGGCCAGCTGTGGGTTGTGCGCATCGTGGCTGAATGCCGGGGCGTAGGCCGGGCCAATCGTGTTCACTGCCCAGAAGTCCGGCGTCAGCGCATCGGGCGAGGCGAACTTCGCGCGTCCCTGCATCGCGCTGGCCGGCGAGTTGTCGGTCATCACCGGGCGCAGCCCGGTGGGGTCATCACCTTCGACCTGGGCTAGCTGGAATTTTCCTGGCCGCTGGTCCGCGTTCGGGTAGAACGGCGGTTGCGCGGCGGCCAGGTATTGGTGGTTGAGGAACGAACCACCGAAGGCGCCCATGAAGAAGTTGTCGCACAAGGTGTATTGCTGCGCGAGCTGCCACAGCTGCAGGTTGGTCGCGTTGTCGTCGTAATGACCCATCACCATCGCGCCAGTATTGCCCCAGGCGACGAATCCATCGTTCTTGCCACCGTTGATCTGCAGTTGGTTCTCGTAGAAGCGGTGCACCAGGTCGCGGGTGACCACACCTTGCGGCAGCGGCGCACCGTCCGGCGTGTGCAGGGCAAACGGCCGATTCGGCAGGCCGCTGATCGCGTGTTCGTCGATCTGGTAGTGCCGGCCATCGACGACCTGCGCATGCGGCGCGAGGCCGCCCCAGATCGGTGGCAAGCTGGTGAGCAGGCTGCCGTCGCGGTCGCGCTGGCGGTATTCGGGCGAGTCGAGATCCTTCAGCGGCTGCGCCAGCCCGGGGAAATGCGCGAACAGGTTGTTGAAGCTGCGGTTCTCCGCATACAGCACCACCACTTGCTGGATGTGCTGACGCAGCAGCGCGTCGAGCGTATCCGCACTCGTGTCAGTCGCCGCTGGCCGACTGTTACCCGTCGGTCGGCAGCTGCCCAGGCTCAGCGCCGCGCCGGCCAGTGCGATGCCGCCGAGCAGGCGCCGGCGTTCGGGGTTGGGTGGCGCATCCTCAGCCGCCGGCGGCGGCTGGTCAGTGGGTTTGCGGGTCATCGGATCGGTCGGCAGGTATCAGCTTCCGATTCTAGGACTGTGGCGCCGTCTCGTCATAGAAGCGCGCCAGGTCCGCCTTGACCTGCTTCAGTGCATCCACGTCGAAATAGATCATGTGCCCGGACGGATAGAAGCCGAACTCGATGTTCTTGCGGATCGTCGGGTCAAGGCCGAGATGGCCGAGATCGAATTCGGTGGCATAGAACGGCGTGGCGAGGTCGTAGTAGCCATTGGCCGAGAACACCTTCAGGTGCGGATTGCGACGCATCGCGTCGGCCAGATCGGTGCCGACGTACGGTGCCTGGGTGAAGCCGTGGCCGCCCTTGCGCTTCCAGTCCCAGCCGCTGTTGATCACACCATAGTTGTTCGGCAGGTAGGCGTGGTCACCGGTGTACTTCAGCTCGCTCTCGGCGTACTGGTTGAACGCGGCCAGATAGGCGCCGGTGGCGGCATCGCTGGCGGCATCACCGTCGGGCGTCTCGCCGGCGGCGTCCGGGTCGATGCCCTCGAAACGGCCGTCCAGACGGCCGACCGTGCGGCGCTGGTCACGCAGCAGCTCCTTGCGGAAGCGGCTGGGATCGATGCGCAGGTTCGCCTGCTTGATATAGGTCGGCGACAGGCCGATGTACTGGCTGAGTTGGTTGGCGATGCGATCGGCCTCGGCCGGCTCGATCGCATCGCCCTTGGCCAGGGCCAGCGTGTAGTCGGTGTCGGCGAAATGGCGCACGCCGGCGAGGAAGCTGGCGATATCGGCCGGCTTGTTGGGGATCCTGTTGTGGTACCAGGCGATCGCCGCCTCGCTGGGCAGGTTGACGATGTAGGCGTGGTCAATGCCAGTGCTGGACCACACGTTGAAGTCGAGGATCGAGGACATCAGCACGACGCCGTTGAACTCCATGCCCTGGTCCTGCAGCAGCTTCACCAGCACGGCCGAGCGGGTGGTGCCGTAGCTTTCGCCAAACAGGAACTTTGGCGAGTTCCAGCGATGGTTGTCGCTGACGTAGCGGGTGATGAACCTGGCGAACGCATCGGCGTCCTGGTCCACGCCGTAGAAATTCTTGCCTTCGGCGGCGCCAACCAGTTGCGAGTAGCCGGTGCCGGGCGCGTCGATGAAGACCAGGTCGGTCTTATCGAGCAGGCTGTAGTCATTCGGCACGGTTTCATACGGCGGCGGCGGGATCGGCTGGTCGCCGCGGTTGGCCACGCGCACCGGCCCGAACGAGCCCATGTGCAGCCACATGCTTGATGAGCCGGGGCCACCGTTGTACATGAAGGTCACCGGCCGCTTGCCCGGCTTGCCACCATCAGCGGTGTACGCGACATAGAACACGCTGACGGTGGGCTTGTCCTTGTCGTCCTTGATCAGCAGGGTGCCGGCGGTGGCCTTGTAGCTGATTGTGCGGCCGTCGATGCGTAAGCTGTGCTTGCTGACCACACTGTGCTCGGGCGGAATCGGCAGCTCGTCCTTCTTGCTGTCCTTGTCGGTTTGCGCGGTCTTGGCCGCATCCTTCGGCGTCGTGTCGTCTGCATGGACGGGACTGCCGAGGATCAGCAGCAGGGCGAGGGCGAGCGGGGCGAATGGAGATTTGTGCATGATTGCGATTCCGTATCAGCGCTGCGGAGCGGCATGGTCGTAGAAGGGTGCGAGGTCGGTCTTGAGCTGCTTCAGCGCGTCGGTGTTGAGATAGATCATGTGCCCCGAGGGGTAGTACAGGAACTGCAGGTTGCCGCGCAGCGACGGGTCGAGATTCATGTGCGCGAGGTCGTACTCGGTGATGAAGAACGGCGTGGCAAAGTCGTAATAGCCGTTGACCGACAGCACCTTGAGGTTGGGGTTGGTGCGCATCGCATGGGCGAGATCGCCGGCCACATAAGCCAGTGGCAGCGGGCGCCGCACGCCGGCGGCCTTGTGCTTCCAGTCCCAGTCTTTGCTGATCTCGTCGTAGGTGGGCCGGTAGTCCAGGTCGGTGTGGTAGTTGAGCTCCTTGTCGATGTAATCGTGGAACGCGCCGACGAACGCCCCACTGATGCCGGTGTCGGAGGCGTCGTAGTCGGGAGTCTCGCCCGCGGCATCGGGATCGGTGCCGGTGAAGCGGCTGTCATAGCGGCCCAGGGTGAGGCGTTGGTCACGCAGCAGCTCCTTGCGGAAGCGGCTGGGATCGATCCGCAGGTTGGCTTCCTTGACGTACTGCACCGATAGGCCGGTATAGGCAGCAAGCTGCTGTGCCACGACATCGAGCTGGGCATCCGGGAGATTCTGTCCCTGTGCCAGCGCGGCGGCATACGGACCCTGCGCCCAGGCGCGGACCTGTTCAAGGAAAGCCTTCAGATCGCTCGGCTTGTTCGGAATCTTGCCGTGATACCAGGCAGCGGCGGCATAGGTCGGCAGGTAGCCGACGTAGCTTTCGTCGTAACCCGGGATGCGGATGCCGTAATTGAGGATCGACGACATCAGGATCACGCCGTTGAACGCCATGCCCTTGTCCTGCAGCGCGTCGACCAGCGCGGCGGAACGAGTAGTGCCGTAGCTTTCGCCGTAGAGGAACTTCGGCGAGTTCCAGCGCCGATTGAGGCTGACGTAGCGCTGGATCGCGCGGGTGAACGCGGAGATGTCTTGGTCCACGCCCCAGAAGTCCTTGCCGGTGGCGTTGCCCAGCGGGCGCGAGTAGCCGGTGCCGACGGCATCGATGAAAACCAGGTCGGTCTTGTCGAGCAGGCTGTCGCTGTTCGGCACCAGGTGGTAGGGCGGCGGTGCCGTGGCTTCGGGGCTGGCTGTCTCGATCCGCATCGGTGCGAACGAACCCATGTGCAGCCACATGCTGGAAGAGCCCGGGCCGCCGTTGTACAGGAAGGTCACCGGCCGTTTCTCCGGCTTGCCGGTGTCGACTGTGTAGGCCACGTAGAACACGCTGGCCTGCGGCTCGTTCTTGTCGTCGCGGATGATCAGCGTGCCGGCGGTAGCGATGTACCTGATGCTGTGGCCACCGATGCTGACGCTGTGCTGGGTGCGCGTGGTGCTTTCGGTGGGCGCGGCCTTGGCGTCATTGGCTTCGGCATGCTTGCCGGCGCCCGCCTTGGTCGCCGTGGGGGCTTCGTCGGCATGACTGGGCGTCAGCGGTGCAAATACGAACGCGCTGACCAGCAGCAGGGAAATCAGATGGCGCATGGGGACTCCAATCACATCGAACCAGTCATGGAGTATGCGTGCCTGCGTCCGGTGGCGACCGTGACAAAAGTACTGGGTGGTAGTTAGACGTCTAAATACGCTTGCGCATGTCGGGTGCCGATATCGCCAGTCAAGCTGGGCATCAGTCACGCGAGATGGTGCGCGCGGAGTTCCACATCGCGCGTGTCACGGGACGGTTCGCGTGCGGTGTCTGCAACACGATCAAGGTGGTGGTGCTGGTGCTGGCGCCGGTCTTGAGCAGGCGGTCGAGAACTGACTCCAGGTGGCTGATCGACATCGCCACGACGTGCAGCAGCGCCGAGTCCTCGCCGGCCAGGCGCCGGCATTCGAGCACTTCGGGGATATCTGCCACCAGGGTGCCGATACGGGCGCAGGTGATGCCGTCGCAGCGCAGCCGGATCATCGCGCTGATCTCGTAGCCCAGTCGCTTCGGGTTGACCGTGGCGCGGTAGCCACTGATCACCCCGGCTTCCTCCAGCCGTTTCACCCGTTCGGCCACCGCCGGTGCAGACAGGCGCACCTTGCGGCCCAGCTCGGCGTAGCCCAGGCGAGCGTCCAGCTGCAGTGCTTCCAGCAACTGCCAATCCTTGCTATCCAGTTCCGGCTTTATTTCCATGACTTTCGATTCCAAGGCAGTATTACTCACTGTTTGATTCGATCGACGGCGAAACATCGGGAAAACGATTCGATGCATTATTCCTCGGCGTCATCGCCAAGACTAGGATGCGCACTTCCCCACCTCGGAATCGGTTCCCCATGGACACCTCTGAGCGCCTGGACGGGCGCGTGCTCTTCTACATCGGCATCGCGCTGCTGACCTGGTCGTCGGCGTATGCCGCGATTGCCTATGCGCTGGCCTCGTTCACCCCGGGCGAGGTGGCGTTCGCGCGGCTGACGATCGGCTCGCTCTGCTTCGCCGTGCTGCTGCTGGTGAGGCGTGTACCGCTACCGGCGCGGCGCGACTGGCCGCAGCTGGCCCTGCTCGGCGTGATCGGCCTGACCGTGTACCACCTGTGCCTCAATTACGCAGAAACACGCATCGCCAGCGGTACCGCGTCGATCCTGATCTCGCTGGTCCCCGCAGCGACTGCCGCGTTGTCGGCTATCTGGCTGCACGAGCGCCTGTCCGCGCGCACGCTGGTCGGGCTCGTTGTGGCACTGGTCGGCGTGGTGATGGTGGTGCTGGCCAGCGGCAAACAGGTGAAGTTCGAGCCGATGGCGGCGCTGGTGCTGCTCAGTGTGCTCGCCTCGGCGATCTATTTCGTCGGGCAGAAACCGCTGTTCGCGCGCAACAGCATGGTCGGCGTCACCGCGTTCACGTTCTTCGCTGGCACGCTGGGCACTCTGCCGTTCGCATCAGGCTTGCCGCAGGCGCTGGCCATTGCGCCGTGGTCGCATCTCGCCGCACTGTTGTGGCTGGGCATCGCGCCCAGCTTCGTCGGCTATCTCGCGTGGAATGCCGCCTTGCGCAGGGTTTCTGCTTCGCAGGTCTCCAGCTTCATCTACTTTTCGCCGCCGATCGCGGTGCTGATCGGCTGGCTGTGGCTGGGCGAGCGCCCCGGTATGCTGACCCTGGTCGGTGGCGCGATCACCGTTGGCGGCGTGGTGCTGGCAAATGCGCGGCGCCGGACCACGCCAATCGTGCCGGTAGCCACCGATACCTGCGAACAGAACTGAACCATACAAAAAGGACAGCGGCATGTACGAGCTGCATATCGCCAACAAGAATTACTCATCGTGGTCGCTGCGGCCGTGGCTGCTGCTGAGCGAACTCGGCATTCCGTTCGAGGAGCGGCTGGTGTCATTCGCGCCCGGCACCGGATCGAGCTGGAGTGCCTTCCGCGCATTCTCGCCGAACGGCAAGGTGCCTTGTCTGCGCGACGGCGACACGGTGGTGTGGGATTCGCTGGCGATCACCGAGTATCTGGCCGAGCGTCATCCGGGTGTGTGGCCGGCCGATCCGAAGACGCGCGCGTGGGCGCGCTGCGCGGTCGCCGAAATGCATTCGGGCTTCAGCGCCCTGCGCATGTATTGCGGGTTGAGCTGCGGTTTGCGCATCCGCTTGCCGGACGATCTGCCAGCGGCGTTGCACAGCGATATCGTGCGTATCGACGAGTTGTGGAGTGAGGGCCTGACCCGCTTCGGCGGCCCGTTCCTGGCTGGCAACGCGTTTGGTGCAGTCGATGCGTTCTTCGCGCCGGTGGCCTTCCGTATCCAGACCTATGGCCTGACGCTGGGTGATGCGGCGACTGCCTACGCGCAACGCCTGCGCGAACTGCCGGCGATGCGTCGCTGGTATGCCGACGCGCTTCAGGAGAGCTGGCGTGATGCGGAGCACGAAGAAGAGGTGCAGCGGTTCGGCACCTTGCTGGCGGACTTGCGCGCGCCGGCAGGATGATGCCGTTTCAGGGCTGCGCTGACAGCGGCGTACTCTTGCTGGCGCGCCGTACCTGCCAGCGCCCCAGTGCGACCAGCAACAACGCGACCGCGACGAATACCAGCAGCACCACGCAGGCATCGACCAGTACGAGCAGATAACCCAGTTTCGTGACGTCGAGGAACGGATAGGGATACCAGTGATCCACCGCGCCACGCGCCAGTACGTAGGCGAAATAGGCAGCCGGATACAACTGCCAGACTATGACCTGCGGCCAGCGCAGCGTCGCCTTCGGCACTACCAGCCACCAGTACAGCAGGAACAGCGCCGGCATCACCACATGCAGGGCGTTGTCGGCGACGATCTGCCAGCCGTGTGGCTGCCACAGCTGACGCAGCATCAGGTTGTAGATCGCCGCGACGATGACGATGCTCATCGCGATCGCGGTGTGCACGTCAGGTCGTGTGAAGAAACGGCTGAGTGCTCCGCGCGGTCCGCGTGCATCGGCGGTCAGCGCCAGCGCCGCCAGCACGTTGGTCAGGATGGTGAAGTAGCCGATGTAGGCCCATACCCCGGCCAGTGCGCCTTGCCCGTTCGCCATGGTCAGCTGGATCGACAGCAGCAGCTGCAGCGCGAGCGCGATCCAGCCGACCAGGGCGGCAATGGCGGCGAACAGGCGGTAACGGTTCGGCATGGACGCAATCACTCGATGGGATCAGGTCGATTCGATCTGGTAAGAGATCCGTGTCGCGGATCTGGCCTTAAAGCTTGTACGCCCGATGGATCGCCACGATCCCGCCGCTCAGGTTGCGCACTTCGACGCGACCGAAGCAGGCGCGTTCCATCATGTCCTTGAGGGTCTGCTGATCCGGATGCTTGCGGATCGATTCGGCCAGGTACTGGTAGCTGTCGGCGTCGCCGGCGAACAACTGCCCGAGCTTCGGCAGCACCTTGAACGAATGGAAATCGTAGAGTTTGCCGAACAGCTCGCTCTGCACCTTGGAGAACTCCAGCACCAGCAGGCGGCCGCCGGGCTTGAGCACGCGGCAGATGTCGGCGAGTGCCTTGTCCTTGTCGGTGACATTGCGCAGGCCAAACGCCATCGTCACCGCGTCGAACGAATTGTCCGGGAACGGGAGCACCTCGGCATTGAGCTGCGCCCAGCGCAGGCCCGATACCAAGCCGCGATCGGTCATGCGATCACGACCGACGCCGAGCATGGCGGCGTTGATGTCGCCGACCACCACTTCACCCTCGTCGCCGATGATGGGCTTGAGCAGTGCGGCGATATCGCCAGTGCCGCCGGCCAGGTCCAGCACGCGGTCGCCACGGCGCACACCGCTGATGGCGACGAAATGCCGCTTCCACAGCCGATGCACGCCAAACGACATCAGATCGTTCATCAGGTCGTAGCTGCGTGCGACCGAGGTGAATACCTGGCCGACCAGCTTCTGCTTGTCACCGACCGGCACGTCACGGAAGCCGAAATGGGTAGTCTTGGGCTGTTGTTCGCTCATGCGTAAATGTTACAGGATCGGCCGTGATCCGGCCGGCGTGGCTAGAGAGGGAGCTCAGGCTGCTCGGGATCTTTCACGGTATCAGTGGGAACAGTGTGCGCGTGTGCATGCTGTTCGGCATCAACATGGCGCCGGTGCAGATCCGCGCTGGAAGCATCCGCGGGTACGTTGTCATCGGTATGGCTATCGGACACTGTCACATCGTGCTGTGGCATGGCCTGTGGCGCTTCGTCACTGAGCGCCACGCCCGCAGCGGACTCCTTCTCATTACCACCGGGAGTGATCTTGAGGATCGAGTGGCGCACTTCGCGTGACAGGATCACCTTGGCATCGCGCACGATGCCTTCCAGTGCACTGGCGTAGTCGAGCTTGCCGGCATCGTCGGTCCACACGATGCGGCGTTCGCGCAGCTTCTGGATGAAGCCGCGGAAGAGTGCCTTGTCGAAGAACTCCGGTGCCGACAGTTCGTTGAGCAAGCTCAGCCGCTGGGCGGTGAGCGCGCAGGCGTTCTCGAGTTCGGCGCCGGTCATCGTGTGCGGCCCGTTCTTGGCCAGCGCGGCGATGGTGATGTAGTAGCGTTCGAATGCCTGGATCAGGCTGCGTGCAATCACCTTGAGCTGGAAGGCGCTGTCGTCCTGGCCCGGGGCACGTTCCAGCACGCGGCCATCGCCGGTCGATTCGAGCATTCCGCGGCGCACGAAGAAGTCGATCGTTGCCTGTAGTTGTGCGCCAAAGCCTTCCTCATCCCACGGCAGGAACAGCTCACCCTGGATGAACGGATAGATGATCTTGCCCAGCCGCAACACCGAGGCGCGCGACATGCGGCGGTTGTTGAGGAAGCAGCACGCCACCCAGGCGGCAGCGGCGGTGAGGTGTAATACGTTGTTGCGGAAATAGCTGAGCAGCACGGCCTGCTCGCCGGCGGCGGTCAGCACGTCGCCCAGCGGGTGTTGTACCCGTTGGATCCAGCCCATCTGCTCGCCGTAGGCGATGATCCCGGCCGGATTCATCGGGGTCAGCGTGACGCGATCGGAATACGGCAGTTCCTCCAGCATGGTCTTGCTCAATTCGAGCTGGGCCAGTAGATCGCTCTCGGCCATTGCGTGCTTGGGCGTGGCGAGCAGGGCGAGCGCCAGCAGGTTGATCGGATTGACGTCGGCGGCCCGGTTGATGTTGACCTGGATCTTTTCGGCGAGCTGGTCGACCACGCCATTGAGCCACTCGGGCTTCGCATCCGGGTCGGCGCTGGTGGCCGCACGCCAGTCGGCGCTGGCGGCATCCAACAGCGGGTTCAGCTCGATCGGCTCGCCGAAGTTCAGTGCCACATGGCCATAGCGCTGGCGCAATACCTTCAGCCCGCGCAACAGCCCGAGCAGGGATTCCTTCTCCTTCGGCTTGCCGCTGAGTTCGCCGATGTAGCTCTTGCCTTCCATCAGCTTCTCGTAGCCGATGTACACCGGCTGGAACAGCACCGGTCGGCGTGGCGCACGCAGGAAGGCGCGCACGGTCATCGACAGCAGGCCGCCGCGCGGTGCCATCAGGCGTCCGGTGCGCGAGCGGGTGCCCTCGGTGAAGTATTCGATCGGCACGCCGCGGTCAATCAACTGCGCCATGTATTCCTTGAACACCACCGAGTACAGCGGGTTGCCCGTGAAGCTGCGGCGCATGAAGAACGCGCCGCCGCGGCGCAGGATCGGTCCGATCCCGGGCAGGTTGAGGTTCACACCGGCGGCGATATGCGGCACCACCACACCGGATACGTGCAGCTGATAGCTCATCAGCAGGTAGTCGGCGTGGCTGCGATGGCTGGGCACGTAGACCACTTCATAGCCGGGCGCGGCGGCGCGGGCCTTGTCGAAGTGGTGCATGGCGATGCCGTCGTACAGCTTGTTCCAGAAATTCGACAACAGGAACGATACCGACCGCACCACCGGATGCGAGTAATCGGCGGCGATCTCCATGACCAGCTTGTGTGCCTTGCGCCAGGCCTTGGCGTGGCTGATCTTTTCCTTGGCGGCGCTGGCGGCGATCGCGGCACGCACTGGTTCGGCGTTCAGTACCGCGTCGACCACGGTGCGCCGGTGCGACAGATCCGGGCCGATCACTGCAGCGCGGATGCGGTGGAAATGGGTGCGCAGGACCCGCGCGATCTTGCGCGTGAAACGTTCCGGCGCAATCTCGCCGGATTCGGTCAGCACCTTACGCAGCGATACCGGCGCGGAGAAGTGCACGACGGTGTCGCGTCCGTTCAACAGCAAGGCCAGCAGTCGGCGGAAGCGGCCGACCATCACCCAGTTTTCCGAGAACAGCACGCGGAACCAGCCGCTATCGCGGCTGGGGGCGCGGCCGACGTAAATCGACACCGGTACGATCTGGATGTCGCGATCCGGCATGCCTTCCAGCGAGCGCACCAGTTGCCGCAACGGTTCGTTCGGCGCGCGCTTGCGGTTGCGGCCGAAGATCCAGCCGTCGCGCCGGGCCAGCGCAAACACCGAGCGGCGGCGGCGGGTACCGGCCAGCGCCTGCATCGGATTGGGCAGTCCGGCCTCGCGACAGGCGCGCTGCAGGATCAGCGCGTCGGAGAAACCGTCCCGCTCGATCACGTAGCAGACCGGTACGCCGGCCTGCAGCAACGCAGCCGGTTCGGCTGGATCGCGACGGATGCGCACCCAGGGCTGCAACAATTGCCCGGCCAGGTTGAACCACCAGGGGGCACGCTGGCGAACGGTGGAATCTGCGGTGTAGATATTCGGCATCCGCCTATTCTAACGGTTGCGCTGTTTAGTCTTTCGTTGGCACGGTGCTGGCGCTGGCCGGGGCACTGCCACTGCTGGCTGGTGGCTGGTTCAGCTGCTGGTGCGAACGGCGCACATTGTTCAGCATGTCCTCGCTATACCAGCGGCCATCCTGCTGCACCAGCGTCGATTCGGTCGACAGCGGCTTGCCCAGCAGGATGTAGTCGATCTTCACCACGGCGTGGCCATTGCTGCTGGATACCGGGGTGAGCTTGACCGAGTTCAGCGTGTCGTCCAGAGAGAGGCCGTAAATCACCAGCAACTGCTTGGCGCCGGTGAGGCCGGTCGAGTACTTCGCCATCGCAGTGTCGAAATCCATGGCGCGCAGCTGATCCGGACTTTTCAGGTCCAGCTTGCGTGCGGTGGTCACCGCCATGCCGATCGCCTGTTTCGCCTTGGCCTGGTCGAACCACGGTGTCTGTTGTGCCCAGGGCGCGAGCACATCGAGCACGCTGGTGGTCTGGGCCTTCTGCGCGTCGGTGAGGTTCTTGTTCTGTGCGATGCGGTTCTTCACCAGCGCCTCGCCGACGCTGACCAGCACGGGCAACTGATCCTTGTATTGCTGCTCCATCATGGCCAGCTTCGGCTGCAGTTCGGCGTACAGCTTGTTCTCAGCGTCGGGGCCGGTGAGTTTCTGCATCGTTTCGTTGAACTTGGCGCGGTCGTCGTCAGTGATGGGCTGCTGATCCTGTTCGTGATGGCTCCAGTCGGCGCGCAGATTGGCGTAGTCGGCCGGTGGCAAAGTGTGTTTCCACAGGCCGTTGAGGTCGGCCGCCTTGAGCAGGTCGATCGAACCCTGCAACGCGGCCTCTGGGGTGCTGCCGCCAGGTTGCGCTGCCTCGTCCTTGCCGTGGCAGGCGCTTAACAGCAGCGCGGCAAACAACGGCAACAGGGCGTAACGAAGGGTAGGCAGGCGCATTGAAAGATCTCGCAGTGGAGTTGCGGCGGGATGAAGACACGCCGGTGCGGCGCGATGAGCGGGCAGGGTAAACGGCGTGGCTGCAGGGAGACAAGGGCCGGGCGCAAGATTTCACGGCGTCGGCTGCCAACCCCCCAAAAAGAAAACCCCGCGGGCGCAAGCCTCACGGGGAAATCCGGCAGAGCCGGAAGGGAAATGGCCTCGCCTGCATAGTGTTGGTCAGCAGGTGTTGGCGATTCAAATATTACTTGTTCGTTAAAGTTAAGGCAACACTTTTCTTTGTTATCTTAACCATATGATTTTCAATGTTATTTATATTCGAGCCGTTACTGGTAGCGCAGCGCATCGATCTTCTGCTGCCGCTGTTGCTGCGCCGGAGCGCTCCAGTCGTTGTTGAACAGCGCTGGCTCCCATGAGCCATAGGTGGGGTTCGGTAGCACGAACCAACGAGTGCCGACCCACGGCAGGTAGTCGGCGACGGCCTTGCGGCGACCGTCAGCCGTATTGGCGAGCACGTCGACGAAGTCGCCTAGCTGGTCGCCGAACTGCATCAACACACGGTAATGCCGGCTGATCAGCTGGCGGCGGCAACCTTTCTCGGTGCCGGCCTGTTCGCAGCCGTCGACCACCGTGCCGAGGCCGAGAAACGCTTCAGGACCGCTCACCGGAAATCCCACCTTGCGCAGGTTGGCCAAGGTGGCCTGATCCAGATCCTTGGCGCGGTTGGATATATAGATCACCGCGATGCCGTGCTTCGCTGCGAACTGGGTGAACTCGACCGCGCCGGGCATTGCGCGGGCCTGTTCCTCGCGGCACCACGCGGCCCAGTCGGCCTCGTTGAACTCGCCGCCGCCCTTCACCACGCGTGCCTGATACGGCGAGTTGTCCAGCACGGTTTCATCGATATCCAGCACCACAGCAGGCTTCAGATTTTTGAGCGGCGCGATGCGGTCCTGCTTGTCCAGGGCATCCCATTGTTTGTCGTGCAAAGCGGCCAGCAGGCGCGACTCGGCATCGCGATAAGTCTGCAGATAGATCAGGTCGTGCTCGATCGCGGTCTGACTCCACGCCACCGCATTCAGGTTGTCGTTGGCGGCGACGACAGCGGTCGGAGCCTGCAGCACTGGCGGGGTGGTGGCGGGATGCGATGGTGCGGCGGCACAGCCGGCCAGCAGGGCGAACACGGCCAGAGCCGAGGGAAGGCGAACAGACATGCAGAAATCCTTGAACACGAGAATCATGACAATGACCGGAGTTTACGACAGCCGCATGTCGGGGTTGGCAGTCCGGAGCTGGCAGCCACGGTGGGCTGCTGACAGACTGGTGGCCCGACACTCACGGCTGCGACTTGTATGAATTCTCTTACGCCCGTGCCACGCGAGCCTTCATCGGCGATCCACTACGCGAGCTACCTGTTGGCCGCCGCGGCGTTGCTGCTGGTTCTCGAGCTGCACTTGCTGTCGGCGTTGCTGTCGGCCCTGCTGGTCTACGAACTGGTGCAGGCGATGACGCCGCTGCTGGGCAAGCGCATCTCCGGCGATCGTGCGCGAATGCTGGTGGTCGCGGCACTTGGCGCGATCGTGGTGGGTCTGTTGATCCTGCTGATCCTCGGTGCGATCAGCTTCTTCCGCAGCGAGATCGGCAACCCCGAGCTGCTCTGGCAGCAGCAGCTGATGCCGCTGGTGGAAAAGGCCCGCCAGCAATTGCCGGCCATGGTGGTCGATCATCTGCCGGACAGCGTCGATGACCTGCGCGTGGGTGCGGTCGAGCTGGCCCGCAAGCATGCGGCTGGCCTGCAACTGGCCGGCAAGGGCGCGGTGCGGGTATTCGTGCACATCATCATCGGACTGGTGCTGGGCGCGATCATTGCGCTCAGCCGTGCCCGCCCGGCCCATCAGGTCGGTCCACTGGCCGCGGCGCTTGGCCTGCGCTGCCAGCGACTGGCCGAGGCGTTTCACAACATCGTGTTCGCGCAGGTCAAGATCTCGTTGATCAATACCTTGTTGACCGCGATCTTCCTGCTCGGCGCGCTGCCGCTGCTGGGCATCCACGTACCGCTGTCGAAGACCCTGGTGGCGTTGACCTTCGTCGTCGGCCTGCTGCCGGTGGTCGGCAACCTGCTATCCAACACCGCCGTCACCGTCGCCGCGCTGTCGGTGTCGCTCGGGGTCGGTGTCGCCGCGCTCGGCTTCCTGATCCTGATCCACAAGCTGGAGTACTTCCTCAACGCGCGCATCGTCGGCACCCAGATCAACGCGCGATCGTGGGAGCTGCTGATCGCCATGCTGCTGATGGAGGCCGCCTTCGGCCTGCCGGGCGTGATCGCCGCGCCGATCTACTACGCCTATCTGAAGGGCGAGCTGGTAGCTGAAAAGCTGATCTGAATTCCCCCTCGAAGTCCCGTTCTCCCTGCATTCGCAAGATTTAACATGATGAAGGATCATGCGATTTCTGTGAAGAAATTGTTGCAAGATCTTGCGATAGCGTGCTAGAACTTAACGCTCATGAATCGACCGACCGGCAGGGACTGTGCTGGTTTATGCATCCCGGATGCCGATTCGTGCCGATTGCCCGTCCGCTGACGGATGGGTTCACCCACGTTTTGAGAAAAAAACTCTGAGGGGAGTTCTGGAAGAAATGATCAAGTCGAAAATCACCATTGCCATCGTGGCAGCCCTTGCACTGGGCTATACCTCTGCCTATGCGCAGTCGGCGCAGACGGATGCGTCCCAACAGAGCGCCGACCAGGCGCCTGACGCCAGCAAAGCCAAGAAGCTGGAAGCAGTTACCGTGACCGGTTCGCTGATTCCGCAGACACAGATCGAGACGGCGTCGCCGATCATCACGATCACTGCGAAGGACATGAAGGTCCGCGGCTTCACCACTGTCGCTGAGGCATTGCAGCAGTCTTCGTTTGCAACAGGCAGTGTGCAGGGTGCGCAATCTTCGGCATCGTTCACTCAGGGTGCGCAGACGCTAAGCATGTTTGGTTTGCCGGTTGGGTTCGTTAAGTACCTGATCGATGGCCGGCCGATGGGCAACTTCCCGGGCCTGTACAACGGCAGCGATGCGTTCAACAACCTGAGCGGCATCCCGATGGACATGGTCGACCACATCGACATCCTGCCGGGTGGCCAGTCATCGCTGTACGGTTCCGACGCGATCGCCGGCGTGATCAACATCGTACTGAAGAAGCACATTGACGCCCCGACGATCGATGTGCGCTACGGATGGCACAAGGACGGCGGTGGTGCCGATCGCCGCATCAGCCTGGCCGACAGTTTCAGCGCTGGCAAATTCAACGCCCTGGTGGGTGTGCAGTTTGAAAAGACCCAGCCGATCTGGGGCTTCGATCGCGATCTGACCAAGCAGTACTTCACTCAGGGCACCAGTGCCCCGGTGGCGTCGCGCGACTACCTGGTCAACAGCGGTACCGGCGCCGGCTATCTGTTCGAGGATCCGAACAACTGCGCCAATGTCACCGGCCAGTTCGGTGGTACCGAAGCCAAACAGCACCGCAAGAACTCCGGTGACTATTGCGGCTCGTTCAATAGCCCGGGTTACAAGACGGTTACCAACGACGACAAGACGGCCAACCTCTATACGCACGCCACGTTCGACGTCAGTGACAACCTGCAGCTGTACGGTGACGTGCTGTACAACTACGAAGAGACGAAGACTGCGGTGGGCTCCGGCTATACCTGGTGGGGCACCTCGGTCGACTACGGCTACATCTACGATCCGAACCTGGACGATTTCGTGAACCTGCAGCGCGCGTTCTCTCCGGAGGATGTCGGTGGCTACAGGAACATCATGAACAAGCAGACCGAGAACTCGTACTTCCTGACCCTCGGTGGCAAGGGCACATTCGGCCAGTCGAACTGGGACTACGATATCGGCTTCACCCACTCGGATGACAAGATTCTGGCGCATGACTTCCAGCGCTTCGATGCTCCGATCGATGCGTATTTCCGTTCACATGTACTGGGGCCGCAACTCGGCCTGGACCCGCTTTACGGCGCCTATCCCATGTTCGCTCCAGACTATGCGGCGTTCTACACGCCGATGTCGAGGGCGGATTTCGACAGCTTCACTGGCTACACGGACACCCGTGCCAAGACCTGGGACAACATGTTGCGTGGTCAGCTGACCAATGCCTCGTTGTTCTCGATGCCGGCGGGTGACGCAGGTCTCGCCGTGGTAGTGGAGGGTGGCAACCAGGGCTGGTCCTACACCCCCGATCCCCGCCTGCTTGATGGCGAGGTCTGGGGTACGACCGACGTGCAGGGTGCTGGTCACCGTTCGCGCTTTGCCACCACGGCGGAGTTGAAGGTCCCACTGCTGAGCCAGCTGACGCTGGATGTGTCCGGTCGTTACGACGATTACAAGGTGGCCGGCAACAGCGTCAACCATGGCACCTACAACCTCGGTCTCGAGTATCGTCCGTTCGAGTCCCTGCTGTTGCGCGGCCGCTACGGCAGCGCCTTCAAGGTGCCGACCCTGGCGGATGAATTCCAGGGCATAAGTGGCTATTACAGTACTGTCATCGACTACAGTAACTGCGCTCGTGTTCCCGCCAGCCAGGGTGGCCCCTACGTCGGTGGGAATGTTGCCGACTGCCCGACCAAGTACGGTGAGGTGCAGTACTTCGGCCAGCAGTCGGGCAGCACCGATCTGAAGCCGATCACTGCCAAGGTGTGGAGCTACGGCTTTGTCTGGGCGCCAATGTCGAATATGTCGGTCAGCGTGGATTACCTGCACTGGGACATCAACAACGAAGTCAATATTCAGAGTGCGGACGGCCTGTCGAACACCGAGTATCTGTGCAATATCGGCACGATTGACCCGGCTTCAGGGACCTGCCAGGCGGCCTACGCCCAGGTGATCCGTGGTGCGCCGACCGGTTCGACCTATCTCGGCAATATCCTCGAGATCAATACGCCGAAGGTCAACGTGTCCAACGAGCAGGTCAATGCCATCACGGCCAACTTCAGCTACGTGCAGGACATCGGTGCCATGGGGCGCCTGTCGTTCAACACCTCCTACAGCGATGTGCTCAAGCATACGCAGCAGGACTACCCGAACGACCCGAGCATCGATTTGCTGCGGCACCCGTACTACAGCACCGATTTCAAGACCAAGGTCAATGCCTCTCTGACCTGGAGCCTGAATCAGTGGAGCGCCACACTGTACGCCAACCGTTTTGGCCGTACGCCGAACTACCTTGCCAGCTTCTACGACAACTACACCAAGGCGGGTACCGGCAAGCTGCCGGCGTGGACTCTGTACAACGCCAGCGTGACCTACAACCCGATCAAGAACCTCGGTCTGTCGTTCATGGTCAATAACGTGTTCAACAAGATGCCGCCGCTGGATCGCAGCTATCCGGGCACCGAAGGTACACCGTACAACACGTCCAACTACAACGTATACGGTCGTTCCATGTACCTCGAGGCAAACTACAAGTTCGGCGCCGGCGCGAAGTAATTACCTTCGCAGGACTGAGGTGATCGACGGCTCCGCTTCGGCGGGGCCGTTTTTTTGGTCGGGCGCATGGCTTGCGTGATTATCCCCAGGGCCACGACGACGTCCCGTCGTGTGCAGCATGGCAACGGGTCGAATCAATCCGTCAACTTGATGCCGGCTTCCGTCAGAAGGTCCCGCAACCCGTTCAGTTGAGATCCGTATTTCTTCCAGCGCTTGAGGGCGCCGCGGTAGATGGGAGCTCGTACCTGCACGGCACTGGCGGTAGCGACTGGCGTCGGGTTCTCCTCGAAACGCAGGCAGGCGTCGTGCCAGGTCAGGCCGCAGAACTCCAGCAAATGCCGCGAACTGATTTCCTGCGATTCCACCAGGGCCTCGTAGTCCACCTCAAGGATGCGCCCGGGGAACACCTGTTGCCAGTGCGCCATCAGGCGGTCGAACAGGACGTAATACCTGCCGGTGTCGAGCAGGTCGAACGAGTAATCGAAGAAAGGCGAATTTGTTGCAAACAGCTGGCGAAAATTGCTTAGGCAGGTGTCCATCGGGTCGCGTCGCAGGCAGATGATCTTCGCATTGGGCAGCGCATTGGCGATGAAACCCGCGTACAGGAAATTGTGCGGCAGTTTGTCAATGAAGCGTGGCGTGTGGCCAGTGGCGGGCCGCGTGCTGGAAAGATAGTTTTCGCCGAGCCGCCGCCAGTCGATGTTGCGCGCGCGGGCAATCGTTTCGGTATCGATCAATGCGGGCGTCTGGCTTCCCGATGCGTGTTTGAGCGACATGCCGAAGTTCAGCAACTCCCCCGCGGAATGAACATCGGGGTGGCTGGATATGATTCGCTCTACCAGCGTGGTGCCGGAGCGCGGCATGCCGACGATGAAGATGGGCTCGTCGGTCAGGTAGCCTGCCGGCACAGCTTCGGGTTTTGAAATGACCTCGGTAATTGCCGCAAAAAGTTTTTCATCCCTTTGAGTGGAGTAGCTGCGGTTGACGCCGCCTGCAGCCTTGCCACGCACGAAATGTTCGAATGCTTTGGGGTAGTCGGCGAGGTCTTCGCATTCCTTGGCGAGTGCCATGTTCAGGCACATCAGCGCAGTGGTATCCGAAGTATCACTGTCGATCTGCACCAGCAAGGACTCCAGCCGTTTCACGTGGTGGCTGGTGGCTGTCTGCCTGCGTAGCTGGGCCAGGGTCGTATGTGCCAGCCAATACTGTGGATCCAGTGCCAAGCAGGCCTCGAGTTCTATCTCGGCCGCATCGATATTTCCCGCAGCCACGAAGGATGTAGCCAGGTTGTAACGATAGGAGGCATGGTCCGGGGCAAGCGCGGCAGCCTGGCGGAAAGTCATTGCCGCCGACGCATAGTCACCCACATGCGTGTAGACCACGCCCAGTGTGTCCAGCGTCAACGGGTCGTTTGGGGACAGGGCCAGGGCCCGATCGGCGACGACTTTTGCATCGCGGTTCCTCCGGGCGAGGGCAAGTGCCTTCGCAAACTGCGCAACGAAGTCCGCACGCGTGGGCTCCAGATTTGCAGCGTTGTTCAGGTGCTCCATCGCCGGAAGCATCTGCTGCAATTCCATGTGAGCTATGCCCGCTATGTAGTGAACACCCGCATGGCGTGGCGCGTGTGGAAGCAGATGCTTCGCCAGCACATGCGCCTGTCGCCAGGCGCGTCTATTAAATGCATCGGTGAGTTGGGCATAAAGTTGAACTGGATCGGTCATGCGGGTCCGTAACAAAGGTCTTTGCAGCTGGCAGTCGTAAACGTGAAGGAGCAGGTGCGTGGCCATCGTCGATTCAGCGGGTTAGACGCATGGCTCGGAATCCGCTTTGCATGTCCCAACCGTTTCGCACATGGTGTTGCCGAATGGATGCGAGCTGGATTTCTGTAGTTCACGCAGGAAGCAACCGGACTCGCTTTCACCTGGGCTAAAAATAAGTCCCCCTTCCAGGGGGCTGATGACACACCCGCATCCTACCTACAGGAACAGCAAGATATTACGGCCATCGGTGGGCTTCTTTCCAGCCTTCGCGGCAATAGAAAATTATTACGACATTAATTTGCGATATCGTACGAAGCCGCAAGTTCTTGCAACAAAATTGTTATGCAAATTACATATTGATTTAACAAAGAGCTGCGTGTTAAAAAAAACAAACCATGTCCCTTGATAGGGAAATGACCTGAGCGATCCGGCTGCTCAGCGTGGCACTGTCTGCATCGCTCATCATTGGGGATGAACGAAAATGCTCTTGAAAAAAACCGACTAAATCAGGGGATCTGAATGATGTTGAAGTCCAAACTCACGGCTGCCGTGCTGGTCGCTCTGGCACTCAGCTACACCTCGGCGCACGCGCAGCAGGCACCACCGGCTTCGACGTCCGACCAGGACACGACGCAGGCGGCAAGCACGGATCAAAGCG
>Ga0302314_10000655_pt1 | contig 63858 bp, 66 predicted proteins | sample III_Palsa_N2_3_FD_200533 | JGI IMG/M metagenome (GOLD analysis project Ga0302314, IMG submission 200533) | Peat permafrost microbial communities from Stordalen Mire near Abisko, Sweden - III_Palsa_N2_3 | ecosystem: Environmental > Terrestrial > Soil > Palsa > Peat permafrost | place: Sweden...
TCGCCGAGTCGAGTTTCGCGTCAAATCGTCGCATCTAGGTGAACGTCTGGTATTGTCCCAGAGAGAAGACAGTTGTCGAAGTGTTAATTGCAGTATTTCATCAGCGACCCCAACGGATCGACGCTTGACTCTGTGCCGGCGCTGAACGATGCATTCAAGGCCGGCGGCGGCGCGACGCACGCCTCGGTCTTGTTGGGGTGCGCCGCGTACGAGCAAATTGGATATCCTCATCGCGGCCTCGCTTCCCACGCGTGCGTCGATCAAGAATTTCAAATAAGGAAAGGCTGAACTCTCATGGATAAGATGATGCAATATCTGAGCGACGAGTCCGGCGCTTCGGCGGCGGAATACGCGCTCATCCTGGCATTGGTGGCGATTGTCATCATCGTTGGCCTGACCTTCCTCGGCACCACGATCAACAATGTGCTGAGCACCATGGGCGTAGACATCGCCAGCACCTCGTCCTGATCCAAGCTTTCCTGGTCAGCTAGACTGGGGGCGTGGATCGCGCGGCCGGCTTTATCGCCGGCCGCGCGATTTGCGTTTTACCGCCACGAAAAATTCGTATTTAATGGCGCTGCAACTATTTTGGATTGATACCTCGATCGATACAATCTAAGTCAAACAACGTCTTCGTTGAGTCCTCATTGGATCATAAGCGATGCCCATCCGCACCATAGCCACGTTCGCGATCGCAATCCTTCTCGGGGTGGCCGCAGTCGTTCTCATTAATCTTTACATGGGCAGCGCAAAAAAGGCGCAGGTGGCGCAGGTTCAATCGGGCGTCGGCTCGCCCGTTGTAGTCGCCGCTACACCGATTGCCCGCGGCGCGACTCTTCAGCCTACTCAACTCAAGGTGGTGAACTACCCAACGGGATCCGTACCCACGGGCGCCTTCACGAAGGTGTCGGATCTGACCGGCGGCAAAGACCAGCAGCGCGTCGCCCTTCGGGATTTGGGGCCGGACGAGCCGGTGTTGGCCGCTCGCGTCAGTGGGCCTGGCGGCAAGCTCAACTTGGCCACCGAGCTCGATCCGGGCATGCAGGCGGTGACCTTCAGAAGTAACGACGTGGCGGGTGTCGCGGGCTTCGTTCTGCCCAACGACCGGGTCGATATCATGCTTTCCAGGGCGGTAGAGTCCCGGGCGGGGCGTCCGCCGCTTCCCCTGACCCAGGTAATCGCAGAGAACGTGCGCGTCCTGGGCGTGGACCAATCGGACGACCAAGAGCAAAACAAGCCGGTGGTCGCCAAAGCCATAACCGTTGAAGTCACGCCCGAGCAGGCTCAAAGTGTGACGCTCGCCCAGTCCATGGGCAATGTGACGCTCGCCCTGCGCCATGTGGAGGACACCGCGCCGGTGACCCGCTTGGCGACCACGGCGGCGGCCTTTGGATTCTTTGCCCCCCCGCCAGCTTTGGGGGGGCGCCCGGCGGGCCGGTCGGTTCCTATGGGGCCGTCCGTGCGCGTAACCCGGGCTACTGATACTACCGTCTATCAACTTAGTACGCGTTAGGAGTCGCCCTAGGCGTCTTCGCAGGTTCAGAGGGGGTAAACCGGCAATGAAGTGTTCAACGGACCCTGCGCGCCGGCCGGGTCGGCGAGCCGCGCTGCTTCTGGCGAGCGCCTTGATCTGGGGCGCCATGGCGACGGCGGCCAGCGCTCAGGCGGCGCCTCCGCCCGGAACTGCCGGCGTGGGCAGCTATGAACTCGACGTCGGCGCGGGCAAGTCTCAGGTGCTGCAGACGCCCGGCCTCTACACCGACCTCATGGTGGGTGATCCCAAAATCGCCGACGTGGTGCCGCTAACCAATCACTCCGTGTACGTGGTGGGCAAGTCTGTCGGCTCGACGGCGCTCTCGATCTACGGGCCCGGCAAGCGCCTGATGGCCGCCGTGAACGTGGTTGTGGGGCCGGACGTTCAGACTCTCCAATCGCGCCTGCACGACCTGTTGCCCAACGAAAGCGACGTCGCCGTCCGCATATCCAATGACTCCCTCGTCCTGTCGGGCACGGTGACCAATCCGGTGGCCTTGAAACAGGTGCTGGAGCTGGCGGAAACCTACGCGCCTGGCAAGGTGATCAATATGATGGGTGTCGAAGGCACTCAGCAGGTCATGCTTGAGGTGCGCTTCGTGGAAATGGAGCGCACGGTCGCCAAGGCGCTGAGCATAAACATCAGCCGCACGACTACTGGCGGCAATCCCCAGTTCAATTTCTCCTCGGGGGGCAGCTCCGCCGGCTCCACGTCCGGCCTGATAGGCACGCCGGGCACGGCGGCATTGAGTTTCCTCACGCCCGACGGCAACCTCACGGTGGCGCTCGACGCCCTGGAGACCAAGGGTGTGGCCAAGACCTTGGCCGAACCCACCCTGGTGGCGATGTCCGGCGATACGGCGAATTTCCTCGCCGGCGGCGAAATCCCCATTCCCATGGCGCAGACGGGCGGCTCGGTCACCGCCATCACCGTCCAGTATCAGGAGTTTGGCATTTCGCTGGCGTTCACGCCGACGATCCTCAGCGACGGCATGATCAATCTTGTGGTCAAGCCGGAGGTGTCGAGCATCGATCCGGCCAACGGCGTCACTGAATCCGGCCTCACAATTCCGGGCCTTAAGGTCAGAAAGGCCAGCACCACGGTGGAACTGCGTGACGGCGAGTCTTTCACCATCGCCGGACTTCTCAGCGACAGCTACTCCAACCAGATCAGCGCCTTCCCGTTCCTCGGCGACATTCCTGTCCTGGGTGCCCTGTTCCGCTCACCCAGCTTCCAGAGCGATCAGACCGAACTGGTCATTGTGGTCACGCCGCATCTCGTAACCGCGCGGCGCGGGCCGGTGGCTCTGCCGACGGACCACTTCACGCCCCCCTCGGACTATGAGCTGTTCCTGTTCGGCATGCTTGCCGGTCAGGGCGCGCAAATCCGCCCCGAGGACCGCGCGCTGATGTCTCAGGATCCGGCCAAGGGCGGCGTTGAAGGCCCTTACGGCCATGTGCTTTATTAGAACGCGAAGAGGCGCCCCATGAAATCGCCGAAATCATTGCTGCTGTTGGCGGCCCTGGCCGGGGTCGGCGTGATCGCCGCCGGTTGCGCCGACGAGAAGGCGCTCACCGAGGACATGCACTCGACCGACTTCGGCCGTGCGGTCAAAGAAGATATAGCCGCTCAGATCACTGATCCCGACGCCTCCTACAAGGGGCCGCCGCCGGCTTCGAGCGGCCAGCGCGCAAACCTTGCCCAGACACGCTACAAGACGGACAAGGTGATCGTGCCCACCGGCACGACGACGATTAACATCGGCGGCAGCGGCGGCGGTGGCGGATCAGGTCCCTGAGTTTTTTGCCTGGCGGCCGCGGGCCGCGAGGGGCGGTCAGAGTTTGGATTGGAGTGGATGGTGTTGGGGCGAATTGCCACATTCCCGTCGCTTGACGCCGGACCCACTATCGCGGCGCATGTCGGTGTATGACAGGCGGGGTTTCGCGGAATGAACATGACGCTGAATATGTCCTCGGCTGATGACGCGCGCGGCGCGCGGACGGGACTGACACGCGTCGGCTACGTCGAGGGCGCCATCGGCGGGCCCGACCGCATCGGTTCGCTGGCCGCCCTGTTTCCTCAGATTCAATTCGTCAGTGTCGGCGCCGTCTGGCCGTCGCGCCCGCTTGTCGGGCTAGGGGCCATGATCGTCGCCGTCGCAGCCAATGAAGTGGATGCGGCGCTCCGCCGGCTCGCGACCCGGTCGGCCGGCCCGGCGATCATCATCGCCCTTAAGGACTCGGACGTGCGCACAAGCCGGCGCCTCATGCAGGCCGGCGCGGCGGACATTCTGCTTGCTCCAGTGGCCGAAGCGGCGCTGGCGCTCAGCCTCGAGCGCGTGCTGGCCTCGGTGGAGTCTCAAGGGCCCCGCGCGCCTGACGGTCGCGTCATCACACTCCTCAAGGCGGGTGGCGGCGTGGGCGCGACGGCGATCGGCGTTCAGCTGGCGGCCATGATCGCCAGCCACGAGGGCGCTGCGGGCGGCGTCTGTTTCGCGGATATGGACGTGCAATTCGGCGTGGGCGCGCTGTATCTCGATCTGCGCGAGGCCATGACGCTCACCGATATTTTGGAGGGTGGTGGCCCGCTCGAAGAAACCCCGCTGGGATCGGCGCTCGCCGTCCACCGCAGCGGCGCGCGGCTCCTGGCCGCGCCGCGCGAACTGCAGCCTCTCGAGGCGGTGGGTCCCCGGCAGGTTGAGAGCCTGCTCACCGCGCTGAGGCGCGATTTCGCCCTCACCATCCTCGATTTGCCGACGCCGTGGACCGCTTGGACCAACCGCGTGCTGCACCTCTCCGATCAGATCATCCTGATCACCAACCTGTCGGTGGCGCACACAAACCTGGTCAAGACCCAACTGCGCATGTTGGCGGCGCAACAATTGGAATCGGTTCCGCTGACCTTGGTGTGCAACCGAGTGAGTGTAGATCAAAAGGCGATCGTATCGCAGAAAGCGGCGGAGCGCTCGATCGGGCGGGATTTCGACTTCATCATTCCGGAGGATCGGGCGATGATGAACGACGCCATCGCGCAGGGCTGCGAACTGTCTACGGTTCGCGCGGGCACTAAGGTCGAGCGAGCCATCGGCGAGCTGGCGAGTTCAATCGTTCCGATCACCTTGGCCTCTGACTCCAAGCGCAGATGGCTCTGGCAATGACGCTCTGGACCGAACACGGAGCGACCTCGGCCGGCGCCCAAAAGGGGGCCGCCGCCGCCATCGAAGGGGCGAGTGCGCTCAAATCACGGATTCACACGCGCCTTCTCGACGTGCTGAACCTGGCCATGATCGAGCGGACGCCGCGGGAGACCCTGCGTCACGAGGTTCGTGCGTCGGTCATCGAGCTGCTGTCCGAGGAAAAGCGCCTTCTCACGCCGCATCAGACCGACCGGCTGACCGACGATGTCCTGGACGAGATCCTGGGTCTTGGGCCGCTTGAGCCCCTGCTGCAGGACGAATCGATCGCCGACATCCTGATCAATACATTCGACACAGTTTACGTGGAGCGGAAAGGGAAGCTGGAGCTGACCGACGTTCAGTTCCAGGATAACCGGCACCTCGTCCGGATCATCAACAAGATTGTCTCCGCCGTCGGCCGGCGCGTGGACGAGTCATCGCCCATGGTTGACGCGCGCCTCGCGGACGGCTCGCGCGTGAACGCCATCATCCCGCCCCTGGCGGTCGACGGCCCCCTGGTCTCGATCCGGAAGTTCTCCCGCGACGCGCTAAGTATAGATCGTCTCGTGACCTACGGAAGCCTTACCGAGGAAATGGCGCTCGTCCTGCGCGCCATCGTCCAGGCCAGGCGCAACGTCCTCATCTCGGGCGGCACGGGCTCCGGAAAGACCACCCTGCTCAACGCCATGTCGGCCTACATCGACATGACGGAGCGTATCGTCACTATCGAGGATTCCGCTGAGCTGCAGCTCCAGCAACCGCACGTGGGTCGGCTGGAAACCCGCCCGTCCAACATCGAGGGCAAGGGCGAAATCTCACAGCGCGAACTGGTCAAGAACGCCCTCAGAATGCGGCCCGATCGCATCATCGTTGGCGAGGTTCGCTCCGGCGAGGCGTTCGACATGCTTCAGGCGATGAACACCGGCCACGACGGTTCAATGACCACCGTGCACGCCAACACCGTGCGCGACGCCCTGACCCGGGTCGAACAGATGATCGGCATGTCCGGTCTTGAGATCAACGTCGTCATTCAGACCGAGCGCCAGGAAGACGGCCGCCGCCGGGTCACGTCCATCGCCGAGATTCTGGGGATGGAGGAAGAAATCATCACCATGCAGGAAGTGTTCCGCTTCCGCCGCAGGGGGCGCGGCGACGACGGCACGGTGATCGGCGATTTTGAGCCCACCGGCGTGCGGCCCAAGTTCCTCGAATATCTTGGAACGCGCGGCATCAAGCTCGATCCTCAGATGTTCGCGACGCAGAGGAAGACGATCTGACACCATGTGGACCATACTCATCTATGTATTTGCGTTCGTTGCGGTGGTCCTGCTTATTCAGACTGCAGCAGGGGTCATTTTCTCCCTTGGAGACCGCACGCGGCGGGTGAACCGCCGCCTCGACCTTCTCCAAAGCGGCATGTCGCGCGACGAGGTGTTCGAGGCGCTGGTTCGCCGCAAACCGCGCGACTCCATGTCGGGCGCCGCGCCCGGTCTCTATGAGCGCGTCTCGCGCTATTTCCGCCAGGCGGGTGTCAATATGACGCCGCAGCGCTTCGTGCTCATCATCGCGTGCATCATCGGCGTGATCCTGGTGATGGCCTTCGTTTTCCTGAGCGCCGCCCACAACGGCGGAGTTGTGGTCAATCTGATCGTCTCCACCGTCGGCGCAGTCGGGCTGGGCGTGCTGGGCGCCTTCACCTGGCTGGGCTGGCGGCGCACGCAGCGCCTGAAGAAGTTGGAGACGCAGCTGCCCGTGGCGTTGGACGTCACCATCCGCGCGCTCAGGGCCGGGCACCCGCTGATCATGTCCGTCAAACTGGCGTCGGAAGAGATGGCCGACCCGATCGGCTCGGAATTCGGCCTGATGGTCGACGAGACCAACTATGGGATGGAGTTCCGCTCCGCCCTGATCAACTTCGCCCATCGGACAGGATCGGAATACGCACACTTCTTCGCCGTCTGCGTCGCCATTCAGAATGAGACGGGCGGCAATTTGGCTGAAGTCCTGCAAAACCTCGCCACCGTGATCCGCAACATGCAGACGCTGCATCTGCGCGTCAAAGCCCTGGCCGCCGAAGGTAAGATGTCGGCGCAAATCCTTACCTTGTTGCCGATCGGCTTGGTCTGTTTTCTCCTGTTCACCAAACCGGGGTTCTATACGAGCAAATTTGGGGATCCGTACTTCTGGCCGGCGGCGGCTGTAATCTTCGCGTGGTTTATGATCGGCCAATTCATGATCAACCGGATGGTCAACTTTAAATACTGAGTTCGTTTAATGTCACAAATTGTCTTCTGGGCTCTCGACTTTTGCGTGTTCGCGCTGGTGGCGTTCGGCGTGCTCCTCGGTGCGCGACGGGTCGAGGCGGGTCTGAGCGTCCGCCGCCGCTTGCGGGCGGACGAACCCAAGCGAGCATCGGCTCCTTCGCGCCTGGTCCGGAGCCGGGAGCTCAAGAACCCGGTTCTGCAATGGGTCCAACAGTCCACACTTCAGGATCCGGAAGCACGCACCAAGCTCCGCCGCGACCTGGCGCTGGGAGGGTTCGAGAGTCCTTCAGCGCCGGCGCTTTATGTGATGAGCCGCTTTTGCCTTGCTGTTGGGCTGCCCGCTCTGTTCGTCTTGAGCCAAGTGATGTCGCCCCATCCTATCAAGGGCTTTCTCTACGTCGCCATCGCCGCCGGCATGGCCGTCGTCGGCCTCATCGCCCCGCGTGGCCTCCTCGATAACCGCATCAACGCCAGGAAAACGGCGTTGGAGAACGAGTTTCCCGACACGCTCGATTTGATGGTGGTGTGTGTCGAGTCAGGCCTGGGCCTGGAAGGGGCGTTCGTGAAAGTCGGAGACGAAACGAAAGATTCCCACCCGCTTATTTCGCGGGAATTCCAGATGGTCTCTTATGAGCTGCAGGCGGGGCGCACGCGCGCAGAGGCGCTGCGCAACATGGCCGACCGCACGCAGGTGGACATGATCGGGTCGTTCGTCGCCCTGCTCATTCAGACCGACGCCCTCGGCGGCTCGATCGCCAGCACCCTCAGGACCTATTCGGCGGAAATGCGCCAGCACCGCATGCTGAGGGCCGAGGAAAAAGCCATGCGCCTTCCGGTGCTGCTCACGGTGCCCCTGGTGCTGTTCATTTTGCCGGTCATCATGACCGCCGTGCTGCTGCCGCCGGTGCTGGACGGCATCCGTATATTCTTGCCAACATTGGCTGGGGTGAGATGATGAATACGAGATCGAAGCTGTCCACGGCAGTCCTCTCCGTTGCACTTATCTCCGGCCTGGGCGGCTGCATGCATCTGCCGCAACTGGCGAACCTGTTCAGGGCGCGGCCCGCGCCGGCGGATCTCGGCCCCGCGAACGGCGCCTACGCGGCCGAAGACAGGCTCTATGCCGACGCGGTGCGAGCGATCGACAAGCGCAACTATGGCGAGGCCATCGGTCTTCTCCAGGTGGCGCGCGAGGCCCGGTCCGACGATCCGCGCGTATTGACCGCCATGGGCGTGGTCTACGACAAGCTTGGCCGGTTCGATCTGAGCGACCGCTACTACGACCAGGCGGAAAAGGCCGATCCCGGATCGCGGATCGTGGCCCTGGATCGCCGCTATTCGATGGCGCTGCGCAATGCTGGCAAGGCCGAACAATCGGGCGCCGTCGCCCTGGCGCAGGCCGCCAGCGCCGCGCCGTCACCGGTGGCGAACACGCCAAGCGCTGGCGACAGGCTCTACGCCCAGGCGGTTGTCGCCATCGAGAAGCGAGAATATGGCGTGGCCATCGGCTTTCTCCGCGACGCCAGAGACGCCATGCCGGGTGACGCCCGCGTTCTCACGGCGCTCGGTGTAACCTACGACCACCTTGGCCGGTTCGATCTTTCGAGCCGCTACTACGACCAGGCGGAAAAGGCGGATCCTGGCTCCGCGCTGGTGGCGCAGGATCGCCACACGTCTTTGATGCTGCAGCAGCACGGAGGCTTCCAGGGGCCGGATGATATCGTCGTCCTCGCCAAGGCCGGCCCCAAGGCCACGAGCGCGCCAAGCGTGCGGGTCGCCAAGGTCGTCAAGCCGAGAGATCATGGGTGATGAGTTCCTCAGCGCGGCGACTTGCGACCCCAGTCATCATCCTCTGCGCGACAGCGTTATTCGCGCCGCCCTCTCTCGCCGGCCCGCTAGGGCATCTGTTTAGCGGCAAACCTAAGGCCGAGGTGGCCAGGACCGACACGGGCGCACAGGCGATCGCCGATGCGGTGCGTCAGGCGCTGGACGAGCGCCGCTATGTTGACGCTGCGGATCTGCTCGAAAAAGCCAGGGTCGCCAAAATTACGTCGCCCCGTCTGGTGTGCCTGGACGGCGAACTGTTGCTGGCGCACGGGCAGTTCAGTGACGCGTTGACGATGTTCCGCGGCGCGGCCACGGATCCCGCGGAAAAGGCGCACGCCCTGGAGGGCGAAGGTCTGGCGTTGTCGATGCTCGGCAAATCCGATCAGGCGATGGATGACCTCAAGCAAGCCACGGCCGCGGACAAGAGCCAATGGCGGGCCTGGAATGGGCTCGGCCGCGAGTACGATATACGCCACGAATGGAAGCTCTCTCAGGCGGCTTACACGCAAGCGCTCGCCGTCGCCGGAACTGACAGCAACCACGCCGTCGTGCTCAACAACCGTGGCTATTCCCATCTGCTGCAGAACCAGACGACGCTGGCCACGGCCGATTTCGTCGCCGCGCTCGACAAGGATCCGGCGCTCGTGGCGGCGCGCACCAACCTGCGTATCTCAATGGCCATCGAAGGGCACTACGATCGCGCGGCCATGACGGGGGTCGGCGATGACCGTGCGGCCGTGCTGAACAACGTTGGCTTGGCCGCCGTCATCCGAGGCGACTACCGCGAAGCCGAAAAACTGCTCAACGAAGCCATAGACGCCAAGGGCAAGTACTACGCGCGAGCGTCCGACAACTTGCAGCTTGCGAAGGAGCTGGAGGCGCACGCCGCGGAAAACCCCTCCGCGACGCCCGATGCAACTCCATGAGGTCGTCCGCTGGATTGTAGCGGGCCTGCTCACCGCGGTGATCGCCTTCGCCGCGATCAATGATATCCGCCACCGCAAGATTCCCAACTGGACGGTGCTCGCCCTACTCGGCCTGTTCATCCCCTGGGCGCTGACCCATGCCTTTTCGTGGGACCTTTTGGCCCTCGCGGCGGGCGTCATCGCGTTCGCCGTGACCTTTGGCCTCTACTCCGCTGGCCTGGTGGGAGCGGGCGACTCCAAGCTGTTCTCGGCGGTTGCCCTGTTCGCGGGCCTTGGCGGACTTGGATTCTTCGCTCTCGCCACCGCGTTGGCAGGAGGGGCGGTGGCGCTCGCCGGCCTCGTGGCGCGGCCGACGCGGGCGATGGTCATGGTCAAGATGCGCGGTCAGGGCGATTTCGGGCGCGGCGTCCCCTACGGTGTGGCGATCGCGCTCGGCGGAGCTGTCGTCGTTTGGGGCGGACTGCTCGGGTTCGGTCTGCCGGGCCTTCAGCGCTGATCGAGAGAATGCGACGCGAAGGGGGCCAGCGTTGGAGGATGTGACGGCGGCTGTCGAGACAGGCGGCCTTCCCTCGATGGGTCAAGGCGGCGCATCGCGCTTCGCCGGTCTTTCCAAAGTCGCCGCCAGGACGGTTCTTCTCCTGATGGCGGCGGTCATTGCCTACGGCCTGTTCGCTGCGCGCTCGCTGGCCCCTCCAGACCGATTTACCCCTGGAAAATCCGACGCCGCCTTCTATCGCGCGGTGGTCGCCCGCGTGCGCCAAGGTGAGCCCTACGACCAGGCGGCTATAACTGAGCAACGTGCGAGGGGTTACCCCCTGAAGCCGTTCGTGGTCGTGCGGCCGCCGCTACTGGCGGAGTTGCTCGCCAGGGTTCCAAATCTTACCTACGCCATTGTCCTGGAGACTTTGCTCGCGCTGGGCGTCATCGGCGCCTGGGCGTTCCGTCTGCGCCATATCAGACCTGGGCCCCGGCAAATGGGCTGGACCATGTTTTTTGTATTCACCGGGGTCGGGGCGGCCATGACGGGCGAGGGCGCGAGTCTGTTTCATGAGGCCTGGGCGGGGCTATTGATCAGTCTGTCTCTGGTCTTGCGCACGGAAAAGCGCTTCGCGGCGGCGGTCGTCATTGGCCTCTTGGCGGCTCTGGTCCGCGAGTTGGCCATTCCCTATCTTCTGGTGATGGCGGCGTTCGCGGCCGTCGAGCGGCGGCGCGGTGAGGCGGTCGCCTTTTCGGCCGCGCTCCTCGCGGCTTGCGTGGCGCTCGCCCTCCACGCTCACGCGGTGGGCGCGCTGGTGACCAGCCAGGATCCAAGCTCGCAAGGCTGGGTGAAGATGGGCGGGTGGCCCTTTGTGCTGGCCACGACAGAATGGAACGGGATTGTCGCCGTCCTCGGCCCCTGGTCGGCCGCCGTGGTTTTCCCGGTCGCGCTGATCGGCGTGGGTTCGTGGAAAGATGCTGCCGCGAACCGCGTCCTGGCTGTGCTGTTGGGCTATGCCGCCGGTTTCCTGGTCCTGGGCCGGCCAGAGAACTTCTACTGGGGCCTATTGACGGCCCCCCTGGTCGGCATTGGGCTGGCGCTTGCGCCGTGGGCCTTGCGCGACCTCGGGCGCCGGGCTTTCGCACGGACCTCGAGCATCAAACCGTGAGCGTAGGCGCCGCGATCGAGCGCGGAGCAAGTCGTTTCACCGACCTGCCGCGCCCGGCGGCTCTGGGCATCTTCGCCATGCTGGCGGCCATGATCTTCATCGGCCTGTTGTCGCCGCCGTCTATCGCCCCGCCAGTCCCAAAGGGCGGCGCGACCGATGCCGCCCTCTACCGAGCCATAGCTGATCGCGTGCGCCATGGGGAAAGCTATGAACCGGCGGCGGTGGCGGAGCTGCGAGCTCGAGGTTACGCCCTCAAGCCCGTCCTGGTGTCGGTGCGCCCACCGCTCCTGACGCTTTTGCACGCCTGGGCGCCCAGCGACGCGGCTGTACGTCTGCTAGAGGCTCTGCTGGGCGCGGCCGTGATCGTTGTCTGGACGGTGCGTTTGAAGGGCCTCGGCCCAGGCGCGCCTTGGATGGCATGGACGGCGCTTTGCCTGTTCTCAGGGGTCGGGGTCGCCATGGCGGGCGGCGTCGCCAGTGAGTTTCATGAGGCGTGGGCCGGGTTGCTAGTGGCGTTTTCGCTGGCCGTTCGAACCGAAAGGCGGTTTGTCTTCGCGGTGGCCTTGGGCCTTGTGGCCGCGCTGGTCCGAGAGCTGGCTTTTCCCTATCTCGTCGTGATGATTCTGTTCGCCGCCATAGAGCGACGACGGGCGGAGGCGATCGCCTTTGCTGCGGCGCTGGCGGCCGCGCTGGCGGCTCTGGCTTGGCACGCCCACATCGTTGCAGCCCTGGTGACCATTGGAGACCGGACTTCGGGGGGGTGGCTGAGCCTTGGCGGCCCGGGATTCGTTTTCGCCACGGCCAAGTTCAATCTGATGGTGTGGCGCCTCGGCGTGTGGTCGGCCGCGGTGATCGTCCCGCTGTCGCTTCTCGGCGCCGGTGTCTGGAAGGATGGCGCCGGCGCCAGGCTGCTGGTCTTGCTCGCAGGCTACCAGACCGCGTTTCTGGTGGTTGGGCGATCGGACAACGCCTACTGGGGCTTCATGATCGCGCCGCTTGTAGCCATCGGAATCGCGCTCGCGCCTAAGGCGCTCTTCGACCTGGGGCGCCGGGCGTTGGCGCGAAGCTGAGCTGCTAGTCCCCCGCCAGGATCATCCGCGCCGCCTTCTCGGCGATCATCATCGTCGGCGAATTGGTGTTGCCAGAGACAATGCGCGGCATGACCGATGCGTCTGCGATCCGCAAGGCGCCCACGCCCCGCACGCGCAGGCGCGCGTCGACCACCGCCGCGTCATCGTCCGCCACTCCCATCCTGGCGGTGCCGACGGGGTGAAAGATGGTCGTTCCGAGGTCGCGCGCGGCGTCGACAAGGTCTTCCTGCGTGGTCGCTTGCGCTCCGGGCCGGTGTTCCTCCGGGTGAAAGCGCTGAAGCGGCGGCTGCGCCACGATGCGGCGCACGAGGCGCAGGGAATCGGCGGCCACGCGCTCATCTTCAGGGGTAGATAGATAGTTCGGCTGGATCGCGGGCGCCGCCGTGGGGTCCGAGCTCGCCGCATGGACGCTGCCGCGGCTGGTCGGCCGAAGATTGGCGATACTTATGGTGATGGCGTCGAAGCTGTGAAGAGGATCGCCAAACCTGTCCAGCGACAGGGGCTGGACATGAAACTCGAGGTTGGGCGTGGCGAACTCGGGCGAGGAGTGGGCGAAGGCGCCCATCTGCGAGGGGGCCATGGACATCGGCCCCCGGCGCAGGAATGCGTATTCCAGCGCCATGAGCGGCCGGCGCCAGGTGGAGGCATAGAGTCCATTCATGGTCGGCACGCCGCTGACCTTGTAGTAGGGCCGGATCTGCAGGTGATCTTGCAGGTTCTCCCCAACGCCCCGCAGGTGGCGGCGCACGGGGATTCCGAGAGCGGCGAGACGGTCGCCGTCTCCCAGGCCCGACAGCTCCAGCAGCTTGGGTGTGGCCACGGCGCCGGCGGAGAGCACCACCTCGGCGCGGGCGCGCGCCTCGAAGCGGACGCCGTCCCGAACGCCCGCGACACCTATGGCGCGGCCTTCTTCAATTAGCACCTCGTGGACCTCTACGCCGGTGATGAGCTTGAGATTGGGCCGCCGCAGCGCAGGTTTCAGGAAGCCGCGGGCCGCGCTCCATCGTCGGCCGGCTTTCTGATTCACCTGGAAGTAGCCGGCGCCGAAATTATCGCCGCCATTGAAATCGGCGGTGATCGGCACGCCCTCCATGGCGGCTGCGCCGGCGAAGGCGTCCAGCACCTCCCAGCGCATGCGCGGGTGCTCGACGCGCCACTCCCCGCCCCGGGCGTGCAGGGGGCCGGGCGGGTCGATGTGATCTTCCTGGGCCAGGAACAGGGGGAGGACGTCGGCCCATCCCCAGCCGGCGAGCCCCATCTGACGCCAGCCGTCATAGTCCGCAGCCTGGCCGCGCATGTAGATCATGGCGTTAATCGCCGAGCTTCCGCCGATCACCTTGCCGCGCGGATAGCGCAGGGAACGGCCCTTGAGGCCTGGAACGGCCTCGGTCTCGAACATCCAGTCCGCGCGCGGATTGCCGATCGAGAACAGATAACCCACGGGGATGTGGAACCAGATCCAGTCGTCGTTCCCGCCCGCCTCCAGCGCCAGCACCCGGTTGCGCGCGTCCGCCGACAAGCGGTTGGCCAGTACGCAACCGGCCGATCCCGCGCCGACGACGATATAGTCGAAGACGTCAGTCACCGCGCCGCCTGTGAGGCCGGATTATGTCCAGACATAATCCGGCCTCACAGAGCTTCGAGCAGTCTCGCGAAAGCGAGGGGCGTGAGGTCCTCGAGATAGGGGCCAATGATCTGGGCCCCGATGGGAAGGCCCGCCTTCGTCGCGCCGATGGGAATGGCGGTCGCCGGCAGGTTGGCCAGCGTGGCGATCGACGCCCAGGCCATCTGGTCGCGGTAGGGCGTCACCTTGCCGTCGATGAGGTGGGTCCGGGAGTCGAAATCGCTCGTCTGGTGTTCGAAGGCGACAACGCCCCAAGTCGGAGCCAGCACCACGTCGAACTCCCGGAACAGCGCCGCCCATTGGCGTCGGAACGCCCATTGGACATTTAGGGCGAACATCCAATCGTGGGCGGAGGCCGGGTTCGGGCCCGGCGGCGCCCCACGGGTGATGATCGGCATCAGGATCGCGGCGTAGGCGCTGAAGGCTTCGGCCAGGTCCGGCAGCAGCGCGCTCTGGCGTGCGACCTTGGCGCCGGCGGCTTCGATTCGCCCGGCGAGGTCGTTCACCGCCGCGCGAATTTCGCTATCGAGGGCGGCGACGGGATGGGAGTCGATGACCAGCACCCGATAGTCCGCCAGCCACTCGTGCCGGGGCGCCGGCAGGCTCAGGCGGTAGCCCACGGCCTCGTCCTCGTCCGGGCCGGCGAGGACGGACAGCGCGAGCTCGAGGTCGGCCGCCGACCGCGCCAGCGGCCCGACAACGGCCAGTTCGACGCCGTCGCCGTCCAGGCCCGGCGGCACGTGCCCTCGCTGAGGGATGAGATCATGGCTCGGCTTGTGGCCATAAACGCCGCAGAAGGACGCCGGCACGCGGATCGAGCCGCCGATGTCGGAGCCGAACTCCAGCGGAACCATGCCGGCGGCCAGCGCCGCTGCCCCGCCCCCGGAGGAGCCGCCGGGCGTCCGTTTGGGGTCGAGCGGATGATTTGTCCGCCCATAGACCGGATTGTCGCTCTGCCAGTCGCTCAAGTGCGGCGGCACGTTGGTCTTGCCGAGGATGATCGCGCCCGCGGCTTTCAGGCGCGCCACGCCGACGGAATCGTTTGGCGCGATCCAGTCCTTGAACGCTTCCACGCCCCAGGTGGTGGGAAGGCCTGCGACGTTGTGCGCCTCCTTCACCGTCATCGGCAAGCCGAGCAGCGGCCGCCGGTCGCCTCGCGCCAGGGCCTTGTCGGCCGCCTTGGCGGCCTCGAGCGCCCGGTCGAAGTCACGCACAACAACGGCGTTGATCGGTGGATCTAGGCGCTCGATGTGCTCAACCGCCGTCTCGAAAAGCTCGACGGCGCTTACCTTGCGCGCCGCAAGGTCGGCCATGAGGCCGGTGGCCGTCGATGTGGCGTAGCGGTCGCTCATGGTCGCTCCCTTCGGACTGACGGCCGGACGAGATCATTTCAGCGGCCAGCTTGTCCAGGGCCGCCATGTCTCTTTCCTTCGCGGAGCCGCGGGGTCATATGCCGCTTATGAGCCTGTTTTCCCAAGCCGGTGTCGCCCGCTCCATGGCCCGCGGCTTCAGGGGCCGGTGCCCGCGCTGTGGCGAAGGGGCGATGTTCTGGCGCTATCTCAAGGTCAATCCCCATTGTCCGGCCTGCGGCCTGGATTTGGCCTGCTATCCCTCGGATGACGGGCCGGCCTATTTCACCATCCTCATCACCGGCCATTTGGTGGTGATTCCGCTGCTGCTGTTCCCGGTGATCTGGAAGGCGCCGCTGGCCATTGCCTTGCCGGCGACGCTCATTCCGCTGTGCGCCTTCACCCTGCTGTTCCTGCCGCGGGTCAAAGGCGCGGTGATCGGCCTGCACTACGCGCTCAGAATCAGCCGCGCCGACGGCGCCCTGCATACCGCTGATCGGTTCGACTAGGCTGTGGCGGAAGCGCCCGCGCCATCCATGACCAACTTGGCGCGCGCCCGGGCGATCCTCGGAGGATCGGCCGGCAACCTCGTGGAATGGTATGACTGGTTCGCCTACGCCGCCTTTTCTCTCTATTTCGCGCCGGTGTTCTTTCCGGGCGGCGACGAGACGGCCCAGTTGCTCAGGACCGCGGCCATATTCGCGGTGGGCTTTTTCGCCAGGCCCGTGGGCGCGTGGATCATGGGCGTGGTCGCCGACCGAGCCGGCCGCAAGACGGCGCTCAGCATTTCGGTGGCCATGATGTGCCTGGGCTCCCTGGTCGTGGCCGCGACGCCCGGCTACCGGACAATCGGCGCGGCCGCCCCTGCCATTCTCACCGCCGCGCGCCTTCTTCAAGGTCTCAGCATCGGCGGCGAGTATGGGGCGAGTGCAACCTACCTCGCCGAGATGGCCGGGCGCGAGCGGCGCGGCCTGTGGTCTTCGTTCCAGTTCGTCACCCTGATCGGCGGCCAGATCGTGGCCCTCGGCGTGCTCATCGTGCTGCAGGCTCTGCTCACGCCGGCGCAGCTCCAGGCCTGGGGCTGGCGTATCCCGTTCGTGATCGGCGCGCTGCTGGCGGTGGTGGTGTTCTGGATCCAGACTCGGCTGGAGGAAACGGCCTCGTTTCGCGCCGTCAAGGCGACTGGCCGGGCGCGCTCGGTGACCTGGCGGCTCGTCACAGGTCATCCGCGAGCGTGCGCGATCATCTTCGCGCTTTCCGCCGGCGGCTCGCTCTCCTTCTACTGTTTCACCACCTACATGCAGACGTTCCTGGCCAATACCGCCCACTTCAGCAAACCGGTGGCCAGCGAGATCAGCGCCGCCTCGCTGGTGGTCTATCTCCTGGCCCAGCCTGTGGGTGGCTGGCTCGGCGACCGGGTCGGGCGCCGCGCGCTGCTGGCTGCCGCCTTTGTTGCCGGCGCGGCCCTGACCTGGCCGGTGATGAGCGCCATCGCCGCCGCCGGCAGCCCGTGGTTGGCGTTGGGCCTCGTGTGCGCGATCCTAATCGTTCTGACTGGCTATTCGTCCATGAGCGCGGTGGTCAAGGCGGAGCTGTTTCCGGCCGAAGTGAGGGGCCTAGGCGTCGCCCTTCCCTATGCGCTGGCCAACGCCGTGTTCGGCGGCACGGCGGAGTATGTAGCGTTGGCGTTCAAACAGGCCGGGCGCGAAAGCGGGTTCTACATCTATGTCAGCGTGGTCCTGGCCATCTCGGGGGTCACTGCCGTGGCAATGCGTGAGACGAAAACGGCGGGGCGCATCCTAGACAATTAGAGGCTGTCAGGTTTTGAATTCGCGACTGTCCAGCGCTACTAGGCCTTCATTGATGGTTGGTTGAGGGCCCCAACGTGAACCGGCCCTTGAGAGCATTGATCGCCCAACTGCACCCCTCCGCTTCCGCGAAATCATCCGATGGACCGACTCGCGAGCGGCGGTCGGCGATCGGCCTTCAGGCGGCGCTGCTCTCATTCATCGCCGTTCTCGGGGTGGCGCTCTGGCAGGGGGGCGAGCCCTGGGTTTTCCCCGTCGATGACGCTTACATCACGATGCATAACGCTGGCGCCTTGCTCGCCGGCCACGACGACGCGTTCTCAGTGGCGCCGCCCTACGGCGCGTCGAGTCCGCTTCACCTGCTCCTGGTGACCATCGCGCGGCTCATCCTGAGCCCGACCCTCGCTCAATTCTCGGTTGGGATGCTTGGCGTCGCCGCCTACGCGAGCGGCCTCCTTGTGCTCTGTCGGCAGGCGTCGCTCGGCCCCATCTCGACGGCCATCATCATGTTGGTTGGGACCGTCGGAGGTTTCGCCGCCTATCAGCTTGGGAACGGTCTCGAGACGGGCTGGGCGATGGCCGCTGTCGCCTGGGCGATCGTCCTGGCTCGCCGGGCGCCCAGTCGGATCCTCGCGTGCCTGTGCGGACTTTTGCCGTTCGTTCGGCCGGAACTGGGGCTCCTCGGCGCGACGCTCCTGGCGCGCCAATTCTGGCTTCGTCGGGCCGCCGGCCGGAGTTCCGTCTTGATCGATCTCGTCTGCGCCGCAGTCGCCGCCGCACCCTTCGCGATCTGGAACATCGTCGAACTCGGCAGCCTCCTCCCCAACACGGTGGAGGCCAAACGAGCCTACTTCGCAGGCGAGCACACGGTGCTTTCCCTCCCCCCAGCGCAGCAGGCGATCATCCTCTGGGCGATCGGGCCGCCGAGCCTCGCACTCCTATGGGCGCGGAATTCCAGCCTGAAGTTAGCCCTCGTGGCTTTCGCTGGTGGCCTCATCGTAGCAATCGCCGTCACGCTGCCGGTCGCACTGACGTTCAATCTCGGCCGGTATCTCGCGGTGCTCATTCCCATTGGAGCCTGGGGACTTACCGAGGTGGCGCATCGACCGCTCGCGTGGAAGGGAATCGCCGCGCTCAACCTCGCGTGGGTCGTCTTCTCCGCACCCGTAGAACTTGTGGCTTGGCGACAAGAGACCGCGCGGACGCGCGACGCTCTTGCGGTCGCCGCGTGGACAAGGACTCACTTGCCGCCAGGATCTATTGTTCTCGTCCATGACGACGGCGCTATCGCGGAGGGCTCCAATCTGCACTTGGTCGACCTGGTCGGCCTGAAGTCACCGCTGGCCGCCCAGATCAACGAGGAGCTGACGCTACCCTCAAAGGGAGCTCGCTTCGGCGACGCCATGGCTGAAATCGCATCGAGTTCCCGGGCGCAATTCGCCGTCATCCAACACAACGCCCCGGGCTCCACAATTCCACGCGCCCTCGCCTTGCACGGCTGGGGATTGGTCGTGTTGCGCGCCGGCGCCCCCACAATCGGCTACGACGTCTATCGCCTGACACCGCCCCTTAGTTAGAGGCCGATCTCCAGCCGCTTCGCGCGGGTGAGCTTGGCCGCGACCAGGGCGTGGGCCGTCGTCAGCCAATCGGTCACCTCGTCCGCGTCGAGGTCGGCGAGCTGGTCGAAATAGACCCACTTGGCCCGGGCCAGATAGGGCGCCGGGCGCGCGCGGCTGGATTCGGTCAAGGCTTCGAAGGCGATGTCGGTAACCTTGAAGGACGCGCCGCCCGTGGGTCCGGTGATGGCGAAGATACGCCCGCCTACCTTGTAAACCGCGTCCTGGCCCCATTGCATGACCATGGTCACGCCGGGGAGGGCGTTACAGGCTTGGGCGAACTCGTCCTTGGTCACCCCCTAGCCAGCGGCGACGCCGACGCCAATCGGGCAGACGACGCCCGTGCCACCCACGCCACAATAGCCATCCGGGTTCTTGGCCAAGTATTGCTGGTGGTAATCCTCGGCGAAATAGAACGGGCCGGCGGTGGCGATTTCGGTGGTGATGCGCCCGCGCCCGGCTGCGCTGAGCGCGCCCTGGTAGGCTTCGAGGCTTGCCCGCGCGGCGGCCTCCTGAGCCGGAGAGGCGGCGAAGATCGCCGAACGGTATTGCGAGCCCACGTCATTGCCCTGGCGCATGCCCTGGGTCGGATCGTGGCCTTCCCAGAACATCCTGAGCAGGGTCTGGTAGGAAATCACCTTGGGATCGAACACCACGCGCACGGTTTCGGTGTGGCCGGTGCGGCCGGTGCAGGTCTCCTGGTAGGTCGGATTAGGCGTCGTACCGCCCATGTAGCCCACCGCCGTCACCCAGACGCCGTCCGCCTGCCAGAACTTGCGCTCCACGCCCCAGAAACAGCCCATGGCGAAGTGCGCCACCTCCAGGCCCTCAGGATAGGGCCCCTTGAGTGGGCGACCGTTGATGAACGATGTCTCGGCCGTGGGGATGGGTTCGCTCCGGCCCTTCTCGCCCGCGGAGAGGGTGTCGGTAAGTTTCGAGAGCAGGGACATGAGGCGTCTCCAATCCAGCGCGGCCCATAGATAGGCGCGCGCGCGCCGAGGCGCCACGCCCCGGCCGGTCGGCGCTGGCTTGTAGCCGGTGGGCCGATGCGTATATTGCGCGCCTTCCGCCCTGGGGCCGCTTTATCAAAGCGCGGCCGCGCGCCGGGGGTGAGGTGGCCGAGTGGTTGAAGGCGCACGCTTGGAAAGCGTGTTTACGGGAAACCGTAACGAGGGTTCGAATCCCTCTCTCACCGCCAGGCGCCCCCCGCGACTTGGCTCCGCGTGGAGGTGACCTCTCAGCCCCGCAAGCGCGCACTGGCCAACAGCGGGGGCGGCGCGCCGCGAAGGCGACGGACTGCGAATTCGCGGAGCGCGACGCCTGACCGCAGATTCACCGCAAGTGTGGTCGATCCATCCTAGTCTGTGATGGCTGTGACCCGGCCAGCCGGATGATCGCGCACCGCAGATTCACTGTAGGTGTGGTCGACCCATCGCATTCACTTCGCCCTCCGCAGGCTCGACGGTCGGGAGCGCGCCCGGGCGACCAGACGGCTTTACGATTTCGAAGGTGGCCCACCGTAGATTCATATTATCCAATGCGATTCTGCCGTAATTAATTCGGACGCGGGCGGTTGGCTTGGCCGCGCAGATCCACCGTTAGTCACCGATCCTAAAGGTGACGCCGGGTCGCTAGCACTGTCGGCGAGCGGCGAAGGTGGTTGGCGTCGTCCATCCAAAAGGCTCGCAATGCGGAACGACGACGATACTAGGATACTTGCAAAATGTCAATCTCGTCGACGGCGAGCAGCGCGGTGGGTTGGGATCGTGGTTCATGCGAACCTCCTCTCATCACCGTTGTCGGAATCTCAGTGTGGGTAGGCGCCTGCATCTGTACTTACTATTGGCACTATTCGGCGCGGAAACTTTAGGCCTCGGGTCCGATCACTGGGCGTCAATGTTCTAGACGCCGCTGTTCATCTACCACGTAAACCCACCGGCGTTCATTGTACGGCCGCCGCCACCAGGCGGGTGACGTCTCGCCACGGCGTAGGCCCCTCGTGCATGGCGTAAACAGTGTCGACCTTGAGGTGCTCGCGCTCGACCGCGGCGACGACTTCGCGCATCAGCTCGGGGTCGTAGAGGGTGTGCTTGTCCGGATCGATCGACAACGTGTCGCTGGCGTAGAGCACCCTGCGCTCCGGGAAATAGACCATGTATTGTCGCTCGGTCGCGGCGCCCCGCAAAGGATAGAGCACGACCCGATTAGGTCCGGCGCCGATTTGCCGCTGGCCTGACACGATGATCCATCGCGCCGGCCGTGGGCTCGTTTGCAGACGATCTGGCCGTTGGCTGTGTCGCGCAACGATCATGCGATCGAGCAAAGGTTGGTTCAGGTCCAAAATATACACGGGAAGGGACTCCGCCACCGCCTCGCGCAGGCCGGCGACGTGGGGCCATGAATCGGAAGTCGAGAGCACGGCCTTGATCGGCGACGATGGGTAAGCGCGCCGCGCCTTGGCGAGCGCGCCCGCGGTGAACGTCGGCGAGATCGGCGCCTCCAGCACCAGCACGCCGTCGTCCTGTTTGATCAGAGTCACGTTCCACGAACCCCGATAGAGATCGATACCGGGGGCCAGCGAGACGCGGTGACTGTCGTCGAAGGCGCGGTTCCAGCCCTTCGATCGCGCGCTCTTCTCGGCCGCGACGGGATCCATCGCAAACAGCTTTTCATCCTGGGGGAGGTTGAATTTCGCGTCCAGAATCTGCGAGGAACTCCACAGGACGCCGTTGCGCTCCTCGACGCGATTGGTGGGGTAGACCACGCTGTAGATCACCTTCCAGTTGTCGTAGAAGACGCGCTGGCGAACGTCGCCCCAGACAAACCAGAAATCATTGAAAGACCGCGTGGTTTCCGTGGCGTCGGGCAGGTGGTTGAAGGCGTTGATCATCACCTTCACCGGCTGACCGTCCCAGAGGAATGCGACTACGGTGTGTGGCGTGGAGCGCAGCATCTCGGCGGCCTCGAAGTGCAAATCGGGCGCCGCCACTGCGGTGAGCAGCAGCCGCTCAGGGCCCAGCGCCAGAGTGGCGCGCGCATCGTCAATGTCCGTCAGCGATCCGGGCGTATCGCCGCCATCGGCCCGCGTCACCGCGCCTTGCTCATTCGCGACCACGGTGTAGCTCGACTCCGCCGACGCCGTATCAGGATCGGACTCCGGCCACACAGCGTCAACTGCGGTGTTCTGGCGCCTCTTGAGGAAATCCACGTTCTTCTTTGCCCGGGTGTAAGCGGTTATGAAGGGCGCCTGGCGATAGGACTGTTCGGTGAGCAGTGTGTGGCCGATGACATCAAGCCGTTCATTCGCTATCGCCGATAGCTTCGCCTGCCCGCCAATCGCCTGCATGGCCAGCGCGACGCACGCATGGGCATCCACAGCCTCGCAACCTGGGTGATGGGCGCCCGATATCGGCGACTCGCGAAGCGGGGCTGCCGCGAGAAAAGCGGGCCACGCCGCCGCCAGAAGCACCGCACAAGCCGGCGCACGACCGAAATAGCGATTTGCGTTGATCATCGCTTTTCACATGTCAGGGTGTCGCCGACCACGAAGCTTCCGTCTTTGCGGGACACGTCCCAGTCAATCCGGTAGCTCCGTTCACTCAGGCGCGTGTAGACAAAGCGCTGAGCTGGCTGAACCTCCGGTTCTGACGCCCACACGAGCTCCTTCTGATCCCAGCCCTGAGAGCTGAAGCGCCGCGCGCCACCGAAATTATCCAGGACAACGGCGTTGAAGCGCTTCGCGTGGCTGTCGTAGCCCCAGGCTTCAAGGGCGAGATAGCTATTGGGAGGCGCGTCGGCATGATGTTTGAGCAAAGCGTCGCCCCGCAAATCGCTTTCGTAACGCATCGTGGATGCGATCGTTTTGCCGCTGCTGGGAAATACGCCCGCGCACGCCCAGGCGCCGATAAAATAGCTCAGCGAAGCCATCGGCGTGGTTAGCGGCGCCGCGCTGACGGGAGGAGCGCCGCCCAACACCGCCGCAATCGTAAACAGCATCCGCATCCGCGCCATCAACGGGACGCTAACGGACGTCGTAAGCGTGGTCACGCTTGGTCTTGCGTGGCTCGGATTAAGGATTTGTCAGGAACCGCAATTGGGAGGTCTGGGGGGCGCCGAACTGGGCTTCGCAGCCGGGATGAGCGAACCGGAGACCAGTTGTCGTTAAACTGCCGCCACCGCCAGGCGCGCGTCAGCCCTTGTTAAGAACAGCGTCCGCCTTCTTGTCGATCGTCGCCGCCTCGGCCTTGGACATCCGGCCGGCTTTTACGGCTTGGCTCGCCCGCGCCTTTGCGTTGCGCGCATGCGGCTTGTCTTCGACCGGGTAGGACCGGGTCTTCGGCTCGGCGAAATCCTTGGGCGGCAGCTTGTTCCGCGTCTTCGCCTTCAGTTCAGCCATAGTGATCTCCTTGCACTTAGTCTCCGCAACGCGCGCGTTGCGGAGATGTTTCAGGAACGACGTCGTCTGGCGCTGGACTTCACGGCCCAACGTCTGGTTGAGTTTGGGTTGCCGTTGGACTGACAGCACCGCGCTTGGATCTAGAGCCGGCTCACGCCGTCCGCTTGGAACGTAAACAGGCTTGGCCCGTTGAGGCTAAGCGACGCTCATGGCGTCATCAACGCCCGCCTTGGAGCGAAACAATGAAACTACTGATTGCTTCGGCGCTTGCGCTGAGCCTGCTCGGCGCCGCTTCGGCGAACGCCAGCATCGTCGGCGCTCATGTCGGCCCCGTTGGGGTGCACATCGGAGGCCACCATAGCCACTGCCATTGGCGTCATCACCACCGCGTCTGCCGCTAGCAGGGCGTAGCCGCGGTCGACGAAGCGCCGGGCCAAGTCGAACGCGCTATACGGCATTGCCAGCCCAAACTTCATCCCGCGCCGACGGCTGACGGGGTTTGGAGCTTGTGGCGAGGATCGGCGTTCCTCTGATTCTCTAGTTGGGAGTTCAGCCATGCCCGCCAAATCCGCCGCCCAGCAAAAGGCCGCCGGCGCCGCCCTCTCCGCCAAGCGCGGCGACACACCCAAGAGCAAGCTTAAGGGAGCGTCGAAGTCGATGCTGTCGATGAGCAAGAAGCAACTCGAGGATTTCGCCTCGACCAAGCGCAAGGGCAAGCCCGAGCACGTTTCGAAGGGTTGACCGGCCTTGGGCCACCGCCGCTGGGTCATGTGGACCAGCCGCCCCCCAGAGCTTTGTAGAGGGCCACATGGTCCGTCGCCGCCTGCGCCTGCGATTGGGTGAGTTGGTCACGCGCGTTCAGCAACGCGTTTTCCGCCTGCAGAACGTTGATGAAGGTGACAAATCCTGTCCGATACTGATCCTCGGCGATGGCCAGGGAGCCTTGGGCCGAGGTCACGGCCGAGGAGAGCGATTGCACACGGCTCTCCTCGGACCGATTGCGCGCCAGCGCGTCCTCGACATCGCGCAGGGCGCCGAAGACCGCAAGCTGGTAGGCGAGCAGCGCCTGCTGTCGCTCTTCCTTCGCCGCGCCCACGGCGGCTCGATTGCGCCAACGAGCGGCAAGTTAGCCACGACAATGATCAAGGCCAAGAACTCGTTCCGCTATTTCAATTCGTCCCCGGGGCGATTTGCCTGACGACTGTGGGGCCGCGGGCCTCAGCCCGGATCAAGGCGCACCGCTCGGATCGCCGCACCCTAGGAAAATCACCGCCCTGAGCCCCCAACGCTATTGCGACTGAGTTGCAACTACGGCATGACGGGCCATATGGCAGGTAGGCCACCCGGAGGCGTTTGTGTACGTTTGCAACTGCAATGGCATCCGCGAGCGGGAAGTGCGGGCGGCCATCGATGGCGGAGCGGCTCAGCCGGCGGCGATCTTCCGTCATTGCCAAACCGCGCCGCGTTGCGCCAAATGCGTCTGCGACATGCGGCGCCTGATCCTGGAATCCAAGGACAGCCTGCGCTTCGCCGCCGAATAGGAGGCGCTTCCAGATGCAAGGCGATCGGGCCGTCATCAAGCGGCTGAATGAGGTGCTCACCAATGAGCTGACCTCGGTCAATCAGTACTTCCTTCATGCACGCATGCTGGAGAACTGGGGTTTCAGGCGCCTCGGGAAGATCGTCTACGACGAGTCGATCGGCGAGATGAAGCACGCCGACAAGCTGATCAAACGCATCCTGTTCCTGGAGGGCCTGCCCAATTTGCAGGACCTACGCAAACTCTCGGTCGGCGAGACCGTCCTCGAGGCGCTGAACGCCGACCTCGCGCTGGAGCTCGCGGGGCGGACGACCCTGGTGGGGGGCGTCGAACAATTCGAGGCGGCCAAGGACTTCATCAGCCGCGAAGTCCTGGTGGACATCCTCTCCGACACCGAGGAGCACATCGACTTCCTGGAGACTCAGCTCGCTCTCGCCCGCGCCTTGGGCGAGGCGAACTATCTGCAGAGCGCCGCCGGCGAGCTGTTGGCTGACGGCTCCGCCGCGGACTAGGACGTAAATCAAGGCTGGAGATCGCCCATGTCGTTGCCAGCCGCGGGTTTGCTGATCTGCTGCCTGGGCGCGCTGTGGCTGTTCGTCCGCAACGATGTCGCCGACTACGCGGCGTTCAGGCAGTTGAGCGCCACAGGCGCCAGGCAGAAACACTTCCGCCTCTGGGTGTTGAAGAGCCTGACGCTGTTCTCGGGGGTGACGGTGTTGTGTCTCGCCCTCCTGGGCAGGCTGGCGGATCTCACCCACTCGCCCGTTGAGTTTGCGGCTCTTTCCAAAGCGCTTCACTCGTTGTTGCCGACGCACAACCTGCTTGATGGAGGATTCGTCGCAGGATTCATTGTGGCCGCTACGGCCGGCCTCTTGCTGAGCGTGGTGGTGGCCAGACGTCGCGGCGCCACTTCCAAGCCGATGGTTCTGGGCGACCTCGAGCCGTTGATGCCGCGCAACTGGGCGGAGACGGGCCACGCCGCGTTGCTGGCCCTGAACGCCGGCTTCAGCGAGGAGCTGTTCTTCCGGCTCCTGCTGCCCCTGCTGCTGACTCTTGTAATCGGCAGCGCGGCCATCGCGTTCGCGCTCGCGGCCACCATCTTTGGCTTCATCCACATCTACCAGGGATGGATCGGCGTGGTGGCGACGACGATCCTCGGGTTGGTGCTGACAGGCCTTTATCTCGGCGCGGAGAGCCTGTGGCTTCCCATCGTAGCGCATGTGGCCATCGATCTGATGAACCTTGTCGTGCGCCCGACGATCGCCAGGCTCTCTGTGCGCGCCAAGGGCTGAGGGCGTTCAGCCTGGCGGCCCGCTACCCGTCCCGACGTTGGCGAGGCCGTCCTCGATTTCGCGGAGCGTCGCCTTAAGTTCGGCCAAGACGCCGGAGTTGTCGACAACCTGGCCCCCCGGGACCAAGGAGGCGGGGCCGGCCTCGAGAATCTCGATTTGCCGGCGGATGCTGGCTTGCGCTTCCAGGAGCTGCTGGCGGAGGTCGGATTGAGGTTCTGACATCATCGGACGATAGCCCGCGCACATTCCAGGCGCCAATGCTCGTTGACGTCCATGGGCTGGCGCAGCTTGGAACCGGCGTCGCTGGCGGCCGTTGGGTCTCCAGTCGAACAGCCTGAGCCGTATCGGCCAGCAAGCCATGGAATTCCAAAATGAGAAGACTCTTGATGTGCGCCACCCTCGTGGGCAGCCTCGGCCTCGCCGCGTCCGCGCAAGCGGAAGACCACGCCGCCGGCGTGAAAATCGGCACGCTCTCCTGCCATGAAGCGAGCGGCTGGGGCTTCGTCTTCGGCTCCTCCCACGACCTGCGTTGCGTTTTCTCCGGCGGAGACCGCCTGCAGCACTATGAAGGCAGCATTTCCAAGTTCGGCGTCGACATCGGCTATCAGAAGGCCGGCGTTCTCGTGTGGGAAGTGATCGCGCCCAATGACCATCCGGCGCCCGGCGCCCTGGACGGCCACTACGGCGGCCTCACGGCGGGCGCCGCGGTTGGCGTCGGCCTAGACGCCAATGCGTTGATCGGCGGCTCCGACCGCAGCATTGCCCTGCAGCCCGTCAGCATCCAGGGCATGACCGGCCTGAATGTCGCGGCCGGCATCGGCGAGCTGACCCTTCGATCACACAACGGCGACTGATCGGCGCTCGCCCACTGACGATCCACCGTCACGGTCGGCCCGCCACCCGTTCGTTCAAACGGAAGCGGGCCGAAACCGCCTGACCGCCAGGACGCCCATGGCCGCGAAGAACACGACCGCGAGCCCCTGCGTGATCGAGAAGGCGGCTCCCGACGGCGGCGTTGTCGGCGCCAGAGCGTGTAGCGCCGGCAGTTTTTCGAAAGCCTGAACGATGAGGACGAACACGTTGAGGTAGAGCGCCGCCACCGATCCGGCCGCGTAGATCCAGCACCAAGGCCCGGCAAGGCGAAACACATACCGCCCGGCGCCGGCGGCGGCCAAGACGATCAGCGACAGAACCCCAAGCACGATCGCCGGCGTTACCCCGTGAAAGGGAAACAGGAAGCCGGTGACGCTGGTCGCCGCCGTGGTGGCGAGAAAGGTCGACGCCCAGCCAGTCAAGGGGTTCGACGCCAGCAGTCCGCGCAGAACGACCAGGCCGGATGCGATGCCGATCAGGCTCAGCACCACATGGATCAAGGTGAATGGGGTCATGCCGAATATCATGGTGACGCCTCCTTCTGAGCTCGCTTGAACGATTTAGCGCCATTGGACGGCGCCAGGGCCTTCACCGGGCCGGCGCTCATGGCCGCGGCGATGGAAATGACCGCTCCGGCGATGGCCGCCAGGCGGAAAGCGTGGATCAGGGCCGCGCCATGCGCCGCCAGCACACCGCCGATAAGGGCGACGGTCACGACGCCGCCCACCCGCGCGACCGCGCTGTTCAGTCCGGAGGCGGAGCCAGTATGGCGAGGATCGACCGAGCTCAGCACCGCCGTGGTCAGCGGCGCGGCCGCGCAGGCCATGCCCAGGCCGACGATAAGCACGCTTGGCAGCACGCCCGTCCAATAGCCGGCGCCCTCGTTGATCAGAAGGATGGTGAGCAGGCCCACGGCGACCAGCACGCATCCAGTGACGAGCGGAATCCTGGGTCCGATCCGGCCCGCGACCATGCCCGCCACGGGCGAAACCACGGCGAGGATAAGCGGAAATGGCAGCAAGGCGGCGCCAGCCGACAGCGCCGAATAGTGCAAGGCTCCGATCAGGACGTAGGGCAGTAGCAGGAGGTAGCCGGAGAGGGCGCCGTAAAGCAGAAACGTCATCAGGTTGAGCGCCGCCACCGGGCGCGAGCCGAACAGCGCCAGGGGCGTCATGGCCCGATCGCCCAAGCGCTTCTCGGTCCACACAAAGGCGACGCCGAGCATCAGGCCCGTCGCCGCCGCGGCGATTGCGGGCGCGCTCCAGCCGCCTGCGCCCGATCCAGTTGTGAGCGCCCAGGTGAGGGCGCCCAACGCCGCCGTGGCGATCACGGCGCCGATGATATCGAGATGCGCGCCCCGCGCATCGGCGCTGTCGTCGCGCACCGCGTAGAGCGAGAGGGCGACAGCGGCGGCGGCCAACGGCAAATTGATGAGGAAGATCGCCGGCCAGCCGACCTTGTCGATCAACCAGCCGCCCAGCACTGGACCGAGCGCGCTCGCCACGGCCCCCGCCGCCGACCAGACGCCCACGGCGCGGCCACGCGGCGCGCCCTCGAAAGCTGTCCCGAGAATCGCCAGGCTGTTGGGCAGCAACAGCGCCGCCCCGATCCCCTGCAGCGCGCGCGCCAGGCAGAGCCAACCCAGCGTCGGCGCCAGGGCGCAAGCGGCCGACCCCAGGGCGAACAAGCTGACGCCGAAGTTCAGCAGGCGCCGGCGGCCAAAGCGGTCGCCCAGCGCGCCGCCAAAGAGAATCAAGGCGCTGAGCGGCAGCAGATAGGCGTTGATCACCCACGATAGGTCCGCGGCCGAGCCCTTGAGGCTCTGGCCGATGGCGGGTAGCCCCACGTTGACCACCGATCCGTCGATGAAGGCGAGGCTGGACGCCAGGATCGTCGTCGCCAGCACAAGCCGCGGATGAGCGGGCGCCTGCCCTTCGTGGGCGAGCGCGATCCCACGGTCGCAAAGGGTATGAGCAGTCATGCTGCGCCTTTGGTCAGATGCGGGCGCAGTCTAGACCGGAAGGTGATCGGGTCGATCCGATCACGCGCCTTCGACGGCGCTGGCGTTGGGGAACGCCGAAGGCCGACCAGATCAACACCGACCTACTCGCTTTCATCCAAGCCTGACCCGCGCGAGCGCGACTACTCCGGCGTCAATCCCAGCCGCCCGGCGATCATGCGGTCGACCATGCGCCTTGGTAGATTGGCCATGAGGAAGGTCTGCACCGGATCAGGCGCCACGGTGTAGCGCGCCTTGGGCCGGGCCGTCGTGAGGGCGGTGGCCACCACTTCTCCTAATTTTTCCGGCGCCAGGCCGTCCGCGCCGTTCATGAACGCGCGGACCTTTTCCAGGGCCGGGTAGAAGGGCGTGTCTCGGTACGGCGTGATGTCCGCCTGATCGGCCTTGCCCCAGATGGCGGTGGCGACCGCGCCCGGTGCGACCACGATGACGTCGATCCCCAGCACCATCAACTCGCGGCGCAGAGCTTCGGAGAGACCCTCTATCGCGAACTTCGAGGCGTTATAGGGGCTGAGGAACGGAACCCCGTTCTTGCCGCCCACCGAACTGATGTTGACGATGCGCCCGGGCTTGCCCTCGCGGCCTGGAGCTGGCGACAGAAGCGGCGCGAAGGCCTGAGTGACGATGACCACGCCAGTCAGATTGATCTCGATTTGTTGGCGGAACTCGGCCACGGGAAGGTGCAGCAGAGGGCCGGCCACCGCGACACCGGCGTTGTTGACGAGTCCCGCCAATGGCTCGCCCGCCAGCACCTCGCGCACCTCCTCGCCCGCGGCGCGCACCGCGACCTCATCGGTGACGTCGAAGATCAGGGGAACGTAGAGGCCGCCGAACTCCTGTCGCAGACGGTCGGCATCTTCGGATTTGCGTACGCTGCCGAAAACGCGAAAGCCCTTGCCGATCAGAACCTTGGCAGTCCCCCAGCCGATGCCGGTGGAAACCCCCGTGACGACGGCGCTCTTCATTTCCGCAAACCCCAATTGGTCGATTTCGACGATGTCGGCTTTCCGGCCGCGACTTCAGGCTTCCGAACCCCCCGGAGGGGCGCTCGAACACTATCATCAGTTGGCCACCCGGCAGCGTCCCGACTGGTTGCGTTTCGCCGTGCGAGGGGCTTAGCTGGACCTTGCGGGGGATTTTCAACGTGAAGGGGCCTTTAATGTCTGCATGGACCAGAAGTGCGATCGCCATTGTTTCGGCAACCGCAATCAGCGCTTCGGCGCTGGCTCAAGGCGCGAGCGGCCCGCCGCCCCGACCCACGCCGCAGCCCGTCCGGCCAAGGCCGCCGGTCCGGCCGCCCATGCGACCAATCCTTCACGGCGGCCGGCTGACCCTCTATTCGCTTCCCCAATACCGCGGTCACGAGGTGACGCTGACTCGCAACACGCCAAACCTCCGTTTCATGGGCTTCAACGACAGCGCCATGAGTTTGCGCGTGCGCGGCCGCTGGCGCCTCTGTGAGCATTCGGACTACCGCGGACATTGCGTCACCGTGCGCCATGATCAGTCGACAATCTTCGGCCTGAGAGGCCGTATCTCTTCGGCGCGCTTCGAGGGTCGGTGACCGCGTTGTCTATCCGCAACGCTGCTCTGCTAAGCTAAGCTAAGAAGCGGGGATGAAATCCGGCGTCCGCCTGCGGCCAGGCCGCTACACGACCTTCGTCGTCTGCATCGTGCTCCTGGCCGCGGCCGTGGCCCTGGCCAGGATCCATCCGCTGGCTTGGGCCGGCGTCGCGGTGCTGGCGGCGCTGGTCCTGCTGGGCGTGCGCGATCTCCTGCAGACGCGCCACTCCATTCAGCGGAACTATCCGGTCATCGGTCACATCCGCTGGCTGGCCGAGTTGGTGCGCCCCGAGATCCGGCAATATCTGATCGAAAAGGACGAGGAGGCCGCGCCGTTCTCGCGCAGCCAGCGCACGCTCGTCTACGAGCGCGCCAAGGGTGAGGCTGGGGAACACCCGTTCGGCACCCTCCTGGATGTCTATCGCGACGGCTATGAGTTTATCGGCCACTCCACCCTCCCGGTGAAGGCGGCTGATCCGGCCACATTCCGCATCGTCATCGGCGGCGACCAATGCGCCCGGCCCTATTCGGCGTCGGTGTTCAACATCTCGGCGATGAGTTTTGGCGCCATCAGCGCCAACGCCATCCGAGCCTTGAATGAGGGCGCTCGGCGCGGCGGCTTCAGCCATGATACGGGCGAGGGCAGCATCTCGCCCTATCACCGGGAGATGGGCGGCGACATCGTCTGGGAAGTGGCCAGCGGCTACTTCGGCTGCCGCACGGAAGACGGCCATTTCGATCCGGGCCGTTTCGCCGAGCAGGCCGCGACCGATCAGGTGAAGATGATCGAGATCAAGCTCAGTCAGGGGGCCAAGCCGGGTCATGGCGGCGTGTTGCCCGCGGCCAAGGTGACGGCGGAGATCGCCCGGACGCGGGGCGTTCCCATGGGCCAGGACTGCATTTCGCCCGCGCGCCATAGCGCTTTTTCCACGCCTGTCGAGATGATGGGCTTCATAACTCAGCTGCGCACTCTGTCCGGGGGTAAGCCCGTGGGGTTCAAGCTGTGCATCGGCCATCCGTGGGAGTTCATGGCCATCGTGAAGGCCATGCTCGAAACCGGAGTCACGCCGGATTTCGTTGTCGTCGACGGCGCCGAGGGCGGCACGGGCGCGGCCCCGACAGAGTTCAGCGATCACATCGGCGCGCCCATGCGCGAGGGCTTGCTGTTCGTGCACAACACGCTGGTGGGCGCCGCCCTCCGAGGCCGGATGAAGATTGGCGTCGCCGGCAAGGTCGTCAGTGCGTTCGATATCGCCAGCGTGCTGGCCATCGGCGCCGATTGGACCAACGCGGCGCGCGGCTTCATGTTCGCCCTTGGCTGCGTGCAGTCCATTTCTTGCAACACCAACCGATGCCCGACCGGCGTCGCCACCCAGGACAGTCTGCGCCAGGCCGCGCTCGTGGTGCCGGACAAGGCCGAGCGGGTGTTCAACTTCCACCGCCAGACGCTTCGGGCGCTGGCCGACATGCTGGCGGCGGCCGGCCTGTCCCACCCCGATGACCTGAAGCCGCACCATCTTGTTCGCCGGGTGAGCGAGACCGAAATCCGGCAGTTCAGCCAGATCCACACCTTTCTCCAGCCCGGGACGCTAACTGCGGGGACCTGCGACAGCCCCTTCTATGCGGACAATTGGCGGCGCGCCTCGGCTCACACCTTCGCCGCCTGATTTCCCGGGGTCTCATTCTATCGGTTTCGCCAGATGTGTGCGCCGGCCGTCGCGGCGTGGTGACTGGCCACGAGGTCACGCCAGACGACCACAATCGCGGCGAGGCAAAGAAGGACAACGACCATTCGGGCGCGGGTTCTGGGTGTCATCGCCCCACGAGAACGTCAGCGAATGTCTTGGCGAACAGATGCGCGTCGCCGGGCCAGCGGGCGGAGACGTAGGCGCCGTCGCGCACGACGAAGGCCGGCGTCAGGTCGCTGTCGCTGTCCCGCACAAGGCCAGAGGTCTGGCGGCGAGGCGCGTCCGGCGGCGCGTCAAGGAAATCCGCCGGCGCTCGAAGGGCGCGCGTGACCTCCTGCTGCACCGACATGTACCCCGCGCCCTGACCCACCGCCTCCGGATAGGTGCGGTAATAGTTCGGGTCCCACCACCGGGTGGCGCGCGCGAGCGACGCGGCCAACTTCTCCAACCGCCAGGTCAGCGCCGTGGTCCTGCGGCCATACAGGACCGAGCGCCTGGTCTCCGCATCGGCGCTGCGCGCGAGAACCAGCACGCCGTGGCAGATAGCGCCGACGGGCTTGCCCAGACGGAAGAACTCGGTCGCCAGGCGCTGAATGACCGGGCTTTCCAGAAAGACTCTCATGCCTCGCGCCCGATGGCCTCCCGGCAGAACGAGACCGTCGAAGGCGTCGCTGGTCACATCCTGCCAGCGCATGGGCCTCCGAAATCCTGGGTCCAGCACCATTCGCTCGTAGGCAGCGCGGCCATTATGGTTCGCGCGCAGGATTCTCCCGACGAGCGTCAGCTTTGCGAGGCCGGGTATGAACCCCCACGGGTCAAGGCCCTCGCCGGTCAGCATCAGCTCGTCGGCTCGGCCGGGAGCGCCGTCCGGGGTGGCGAAGACGACCTCATGGCCCCGCCCTGTCAGTTCGCGCCAGGGCACGGCGACCTCGGTGGGGTCGAAGTCCGTTGTTGGAATGGGCAGGATGACCTTGGCCATGCCGCCGCATTTGCTCTCCGCCGCGGGCATTCGGCAATGGGCTGGGCGCGTCGCGTGGCAGAGCCTGGACGAAAACCCCAATTTGGCGCTTCTCTAGAGAGTGGGACCGCCTGAGGGATTGCTATGAAGCCGCTCAAGACCTTGCTTTTCTCGATCCTGGCCACGGCTGTCGCCACCACCGCCCTGGCCCAGACTCCGGCCAAGCCGCGAGCGAATCGGTGCTTCCTTCAGCGAAACATCAACGGCTTCGCCGCGCCCGACGACCGGACGCTCTATGTGAGGGTCGGCGTGAAGGATGTCTGGCGGCTCGACCTGACGAACAACTGCACCGGGCTCACTTTCCGCAACAACCTCGGCCTTGAGGCCCGCCCGGCTTCGCCGTGGATCTGCTCACCGCTGGATGCGACGGTGGTCTTCCGTCAGACCGGGATGAGCCAGCGTTGCCCCATCATCGGCCTGCGCCAACTCACGCCTGACGAGATCGCCGCCCTGCCTAAGCGCGACCGGCCGTAGCGTCTTAGCGGCGGTCCAGAAAGCCCAGCATCGCCGCGTTGAACTGGGCGGGATCCTGCAGCATGGCGAAGTGGCTGACGTCCTTCAGGATGATCAGCTTCGCGCCCGGAATGGTCCTGGCCAGATAGTCGGTGTGGTCCCGCTTGATGGCCTCGTCGTGGTCGCCGTCGACAATGGCCACCGGGGTGGTGATGCGCGCCAGATCGGCGGCCGTGTAGTTGGGCTCGGTATCCCACATGCGCTGAATGGCGGCGGCGAAGTCGGCGAATCCGGCGGGCGTCGGCGAAAGCTCGGCGTAGCTCTTCGCCGCCAGGCCGATGAAGCGGGCGAACGTGGGGTTGGTGTCGGTGTCCGGCTTCACACCGCTCGGGTCCATATTGGCGGCGAAGGCGAAGACGCGCGTCAGGCGATCGGGGTCCTTCAGCGCCATGACCAGGCCGACGATCGCGCCGTCGCTCCAGCCGACCACGGCCGCGCGCCTTACCTTCAGGACGTCCATCACCGCGACCACATCAGAGGCCATGAGTTCGTAGGTGTAGGCTCTGGCGTCCCGGCTGCTGCGCCCGTGGCCGCGGCTGTCGATCAGGATGACCCGATGACGGTCGGCAACGAGGGGGCCGACCTGGTTCCCCCAATAGCGCTGGTTGGCCAGGCCGCCGTGCAGCAGGATTACCGGCGATCCTCTGCCGAAGACGGCGTAGTAGATGCGCGCGCCGTCGTGGGTCGCGTAACCGCTGTTCGTTGGCGCCGGCAGGGCGCGGGGCGCCGGCAATGTGAGCCACAATGGACCGGGCGCCGCGCGCGCGACGCAGGCCAGACCGACAAGCGCCAGGACGAGAGCGCCGACGCGCCTCACTGGGTGCAAACGTGACGCAGGCTGGTGCTGGCGCAGGTCCGTCCCGTTGTCAGGTTGGTGTACATCTTGGCCTTGGGGTCAAACCGCCAACTGTTCCCGTCGAGATCCTTGCCGGTGATGACGCCGTCCATGTGGACGTCGGCCCGCCAGGATTTCCAGGTGTCGGTGTTGGTGCCGATGATATAGCCACCCGTGCACCGGCTGATATTGTAGATGACGCGTTCGTGGCCGCCTTCGTCATAACCGCCGCCCGGAAACTTCGTCGCGCGCAGATCGCCCTTCAGGCATCCGAGGTCAATGTTGTTGGCCTGACGGGCGGTGGCAAGATTGGCGTTCACACCCGGCGCGGCGGCTAGTGGCGACCCGACAAGCACGGCAAGTGTGGTGGCGATAGCGAATGTTCTCATCTGCTAGCTCCGCAACAGGGGCCCCTACCGATCATGAGCCGCTCTCCGCCGCGATTCAACAATCGGCGCGGCTCCAGGCGCTTCGCGGGGTCGAGTTGTGGTTAATTTCGCTTCTCATACAATAGGTTGTAGGGAACAAAGCCTGAATCGCCGGCAATCACTGATTCGGTCATGATTCGTTGCGCTCCTGTTCGCGGACGTTAACCATGATGATTAATGGCTGAGCTTCAGCCATCCCACGGCGCCGTCCGGCCCCGCCGGACCTGGCGTGACGGTTGACAAGAGCGCCGGCGCCCACAAATAAGACGCCGCCCCCGGGGCCTCCCACTCACCTTTCGGTTTCTTGATGACCTATATCGTCACCGACGCCTGCATTCGCTGCAAGTACATGGACTGTGTGGAAGTGTGCCCGGTGGATTGCTTCTATGAGGGCGAGAACTTCCTGGTCATCAGTCCGGATGAGTGCATCGATTGCGGCGTGTGCGAGCCGGAATGCCCCGTGGACGCCATCAAGCCCGACACTGAGGACGATCCCGACGGCAAGTGGTTGAAGATCAACACGGACTTCGCGCGCGTCTGGCCGAACATCACCGTCAAGGGCGTGCCCCCGGCTGACGCCGAAGCGTTCGAGCGCGAAACCGAAAAGCTCGACAAGTATTTCAGCGACAAGCCGGGCGCGGGGTCCTGACAGGCCGGCCCGCGTCGGCCCGCGCTTTAAATCCGCTCGATTTTGTGCTATATGATCGCCGAGGCGGCGACCTTTCGGTCGCCCGCATTTCCGGCGGTTCGCGCATGGCGTGGCTCCGGAAGGTGGAAGCGCGCTTCTCGAAGAACCGTTCCAGAGCCTAGCAACGGCCCGTGTCGCCATTCGGCGGACAAGAGCCTGTTTTCGATGGAACGGCGTTTCGCGCGGCGCTTGGAAGAGGAACTAACAAACGTGACCACGAAGATCGAACTGGACTACAAAACCGGCGACCACGTCGTCTATCCCGCGCACGGCGTGGGGGTGGTGATAGGCGTGGAGACCCAAAGCGTCGCCGGTACGGACCTCGAAGTTTACGTGATCACTTTCGACCATGAAAAGATGACCCTGCGCGTTCCCACCAAGAAGGCGCGCACCGCCGGCCTGCGGGCGCTCGCCGAGGGCAATGTGGTCTCCCAGGCCCTCACCACACTCAAGGGCCGCGCGCGCATCAAGCGGACCATGTGGAGTCGGCGCGCCCAGGAATACGAAGCCAAGATCAATTCGGGCGACCTCATCTCCATCGCCGAAGTGGTGCGCGACCTGCACCGCTCGGAGAGCCAGCCGGAGCAATCCTACTCCGAGCGCCAGCTCTATGAATCGGCCCTCGATCGCATGGCGCGCGAAGTGGCGGCTATCGAGCGCATCGACCGCGACGCGGCCATCAACCTTCTGCACAAGTCCCTGCAGAAAGCGGCCTGATCTAGGTTCGGACGCGCGTGGCCGGTCAGGCCGCCCGCGCCAATTCGCTCATTTTGTCCCAGGTTGTCGCCGCCATGCTCGGCCGCGCTTCCATGCGTTCGATCCACGCGCGGAGATTTGCGTGCGGCTCCAACATGTCCTGGCCCTCCGCGAAGGCCGGCAGGAAACTCAACTGCGGAGCGAGCAGGAGGTCGGCGAGCGAAAGTTCATCGCCTGCCATGAACGCCTGGCCGCCGAGCAGCCGCGCGATCTCGCCTATGCACACGCGCGCTTGAGGGAGAGCGGCGGCGATGCGCGCTTCGTCGGCCGGTAGGCCGAACCTGGGCGCAATCGCCCGGCCGAACACGATCGGCGCGGCGACCTGTTGGAAAAAATACCAGTCGTTGACCCCCATGAGCTGGTTCATGCGCGCCTCGCCGCGCGGATCGCTGGGCGTCAGAAGCGGGTCAGGCAAGATCCGGTCGATGTAGCGCAGCGCGGCCTGCGTTTCGTACAGGCGGAAATCGCCGTGCTCGATCGCTGGCATGCGCCCGAACGGGTGGCGCGCCAGATGCGCCGGGCTTTTGGAATCCATCGGGGTCAGCGCGCGGATACGCCAGCGTGCGCCTTTTTCCTCCAGCGCCAGAAAGACGGCTCGGGCGAAGGGACTGCCCGGAACCGTCCAGACCACAAAGTCTTCCATGATCATTCTCCGCTCTGTCGCCCGACGTCGGCATAGGACCCGAGCCCGTCCATAATCATCAGCCGGCTGTCGCTAGGCGCGTCGGCAGGGCGTCCGGCCCCCGTTCCAGCTCTTCCGTCAGTCGCGCGCGGTCGAGCGTACCTTCCCAGCGCGCCACAGCGAGGGTCGCGACTCCATTGCCGATGACGTTGGTCAGCGCGCGGCCCTCGGAAAGGAACCGGTCGACGCCCAGGATGAGCGCCAGGGCGGCCACGGGAATCACCCCCACGGCGCCGAGGGTCAGGGCCAGGGTGACGAAGCCGGCCCCGGCCACGCCGCTCGCCCCCTTTGAAGTGAGCATGGCCACCGCCAGGAGAGTCGCCTCCTGACCGAACGACAGATGGATATTGGTCGCCTGAGCGAGGAAGACCGTCGCCAGCGTCATGTAGATGTTGGTGCCGTCCAGGTTGAACGAATAGCCCGCGGGAACCACCAGCCCCACCACCGCCCTGGGCGCCCCCAACCGCTCGAGCTTGGCCATGAGCTGCGGCAGGGCGGCCTCGCTGGACGAGGCTCCCAGGACGATGAACAACTCTTCGCGGATGTAGACGAGAAAGCGCCACAGGGAGAAACCGGCGACCCTCGCCACGGCGCCGAGGACGACGCCCACGAAAAGTGCCGAGGTCAGATAGACGCAGCCCACCAGCGCCGCGAGCTTCAGGAGCGCGGCAGGCCCATAGGCCCCGATCGTATAGGCCATGGCTCCGAACGCGCCCACGGGGGCGGCTCGCACCACGATGCGGATAATGGCGAAGATGACCTCGCCAACGCGCTCCAACGCGTGCGCCGCCACGCCGCCCGCCGCCTTCAGGCCGGCTATGGCGAAGCCGGTCAGTATGGCCAGCAGCAACACCTGCAGCACGTCGCCGTCGGCGAAGGCCGAAACGAAGGTGTCCGGGATCAGGTGCAGGAGGTGCGCCGGCGCGCCGCCCATCTGGTGAGCCTTGGCCACATAGGCGCCGACCGCCTGTGGATCGAGCGCGGCTGGGTTGACGTTGAACCCGGCGCCCGGCTTGACGATCTCGGCCACGGCCAGGCCAATGGCCAGCGCCAGGGTCGAAATGGCCTCGAAATAGATCATGGCGCGTACGCCGACCGTGCCCACGCGCTTCAGATCGCTCATTCGCGCGATGCCGCCCGCCACGGTGCAGAAGATGATTGGTGCGATCAGCATCTTGATCAGCTTGACGAAACCATCGCCCAGCGGCTTGAGCGCCACGCCGGCGTGCGGCCAGAGCAGGCCCACGAGCACACCGGCGACGATGCCCACAATCACCTGGAAGTAGAGGGATTTCAGAAGTTTCATCACCGCCCGGTATAGCGCGACCGCAGCCCCGCGCCATGGGCTTGGCGTTGTCGCCGGGCGCGTCAGGTCGTAAGAGAGCCCCGCCCCGTCCCGTTAGCTCAGCAGGATAGAGCATCGGTTTCCTAAACCGGGGGTCAGAGGTTCGAGTCCTCTACGGGACGCCAGGGGCGGAGTTCGGACTCTAGAGCAGCCCAAGGGTAAGACATTGCGCCACCGCCTGGGCGCGTGTGCTGGCCCCGAGTTTGCGTTTGGCGTTCTGGACGTGGCTGATGACGGTGGTCTGCGCCACGCCCATGATCACGGAAATCTCCCAGTCGGATTTCCCTTGCGCGACGAAGGCGATGCAGTCCCGCTCGCGCCGCGACAGCCTGGGTGGGCCGGCGGTGGCCAGCCGAGATAGTTCGCGCATTCTGTTGTGCAGGATCAGCGAAGCAAACTGCACCGCGGAAAGGTCGGCGGGCGCCACCTCGTCCAGCCGCTCGAACGCCAGGCTGACCACCCCGATATAGCCGCCGGGCCCATGGCACGGTGTGGCAATGCCGTCCTCGAAGCCACAGTCCTTCAGGGCCTGTTCGAGCGCTCGTTCCTCAGGCGTTATCAGGGCCACGTCGGACCATTTGAACGGCTCGGCTCGACGCCTGACTTCGCGCGGCAGCCAATTGGCGTCTTGAAACCGCCTCTCGGCATAGAAGCTCTCCCAGCCCGCCGGAGAGATGCGGGAGAAGACGTACTCCTCGAGGTCGAGTGCGCTCGCCGACGTTTGATACCCACGGGCGTAGATAGCCCGGACGCCGAATCTCTGCAGTGAATCGAAAAACACCCGTCCCACCCGCGCCGGGGTGGCCTCCTTCAGCCCTGCCTCGACCATGTCGAGGGCCGTCGCCGAAATCGATGGCATGGGGGTCGAGCTTTCTCCCAAACGCGACGCACGAGAGGCAGGTAAGCAACAGGAACTCTACATCGCGGCGCATCGGGCCCACCGACCGCATCGCGCGCTGGCCAACCTACGCCCGCCATTCGGCGAGGAAGCGCTGAACGCGACGCTGAGCCTCCTCAGAAATGAGGATAACACGGCGGTCAGCGGGCGACTATCTTGAGACCATCTCTATCCGCCTGAGCCATCGGGCTGGGTGCGGTGATGCGTGTTTGCCGCAAGCGCCTGCCGCCACGGCCTGATGGGTCGTAGGGCGCCCGCGGTCGAGCGCCGCCGGTCGGGGGGCCCGCGGCGCTCTTCTATGTCTGGCAGGAAGGTCCCGTGATGGTCGCCGGTCAGGTCTTGGCGCCGCGACTCGCCTTCCAGGCCGTCAGAACCGCCGTCTCGCGTTCCGGCGTCAGGCCCGCTCTGAGCTTCGCTTGTCGCTCCGCCGGCTGCGTCCTGAACCAGGCCAGCGTTTCACGCGCGGTCGCCGACAGCGGGCGATAGGTGAGGCCGGCGGCGAGAGCTCGACCGATCTTGCGCCGAGCGAACCCAGCTGTATCGCCTTGGCCTGGGACCCAGACGGGCATGTCCGACCATGCATCGACCTTCTGTGCGTCCAGGAAGGAGGTCGGGACCCAGGTGAGTTCCGGTGCGGCGTCTATCCCCTTGGCGATGCCGCCCAGCATGGCGCGCATAGTCAGCGGCCGAGCCGGCCCGGTGGCGTTGAACACGCCGAACGTACGCGCCTCGGCCAGGCGGATGGTCCACTCGGCCAGATCCCGCGCGTCGATGAACTGAACCGGGTCGGCGCCGTCGCCAGGCGCCAGCACCTCGCCGCCGCGCGCGAGCCTGACTGGCCAGTAGGTGAAGCGATCCGTTTCATCGCCCGGACCGACGATGAGGCCGGGCCTGACAATCGTCACCGCGTCGCCGAACTGGCGGCGGGCCTCCGCCTCGCTCGCCGCCTTGAGCGGCCCGTAAAGCCCGCCCACGTCGGCCTTCAGGCTCGCCACGGTCTCGGCCATGGCGTCCTTGCCCATATAGGGCGCCAGCGCCGCGGTCTCGTCGGCCGAGAGGTCGTTCGCGGCATAGGCGGAAATGGTGGAAATAAAGATGTATTGCCCGATCTTTCCCTTCAGCGCCGCGCCGGCGTCGCGCACCCAGAATGGCAGGGTGGTCGGATTGTCGATGCAGACGTCCCACGTGCGGCCCTTCAGGGCCGTGAGATCGCCGGTATTGCGGTCGCCGATCAACTCCTCGACGGGCGCCGGCCATGTCTCGGCCTGTCGGCCACGGTTGAACAAGGTGACCGCATGACCACGGGCCAGCGCGTAGCGCACCTGGTGCGGACCGATGAATCCCGTACCGCCGAGGATCAGGATCTTCAGCTTGCCCGGCGGCCGGCGCTCGGCTTGCGCCGCTGTCGACGCCAGAGTCCCGGATAGGGCCAAACCCGGCGCTGCGAGCGCGGAGAGACTGACGAAATTGCGTCGGGTGAGGCGCATTTCTCTTGGCTCCTACTTCAGGCGGCCCCTCGCGCTCGTGACTGTCGGAGCGGAGGCGGCGCGCGCGCGGCGATCGACGCCGGCGGAGGCTCGCCCCAGCCTTCGGAGGCGGCGGGAGCGGTGGCCACTTGGGCGAGGCTGACGAACCGCTCCAGGATCAAGGCGAACAGCGCGACGATCAATACCGCGTAGGCGTATTCCGTGCGGGAAACGCCGACCCCGAAGGGAAACCAGATGCCTTTCACCCCAAGCATCGTCAGCTCTTCGGCGAACAACCCCACGGCGGCGATGACCGCGGTGAGGCACGCAAAGGCGTTCGCCGCGGTCGGACGTTTCCACAAAAGGCCGGCGCCGAGCGCCAAGAAGTAAAGCCCGGCCAGAACGATCCGCAGTCCCGTCGCCACCTGCTGAAAAAAGCCATGGGCGATCGGCGCGACCCAAGGCAGGGCGCCGAGGGCGGCCACCATGTAGAGTCCCATGACGCCGGCGAGGGTGAAGGCGAGCCAGTTGGCGACCTTGCCTCCCAGCCAGAGCCACCACGCGAGCACCCACGACACCAGGGTGAGCGGGGCGAGCACCGCGTAGCGAAGGAGGCCGTAGACCTCCAGGCTCTCAGCCTGAGTCAAGAAAAAGAACACCTGATTGGCGCGGCTGAGCGCGGTCAGAAAGAGCGCCGCGCCGAGCCACACATAGGCCGGGTCGGATCGACGCGCGGCGAATAGGGCGAGGGCCATGCAGGTCAGCACCAGAAAGGCGACCGGCTCGACCGCGTCGACCACATAGCCCTTGAAGGTCTGCAGCCATTGGCCCTGGTAGATCGCCGCCACGGCGTCTGGTTGGCCGATGATCGGCGCCACGTGGACGCCCCCGCCATCGCCCCGCGCCATTTCCGCGGGCGTCCACACCCGCATGGCGAGGACCACTGTCCGCCGGCCCTTGATCGTGGCCGGCGCAAGTTTGTTCGTCGCAGGCGCCAGTTTGGTCGCCACGGACGGCAGTTGAAACAGGCGCGGCTGTTCGCCGTGGACGGTCGGCGCGCCGGCGCCGTGGAAATTGCCCAATCCGCCCAGCAGCGCGCCGTCAGCGAACAGTTGATAGGCCCCATCCACGGCCGGCGGTCCGGCGATGGCCAGGGCGGAGGCCCCGCTCAGGCTGACGCGCAGACGATACCAGGCGAAGCCCGCGTAGTTCTTGTGCCCGCGCGCGCCCCAGCCCGGCGTGTAGCCTTTCAAACCGACGTCCGCGTCGCGTGCGCCGGGCGCGGGCGTCAGATCGACGCTCTCCCACTTGGCGTCCTTGAAAGACAGGCTGGCCCAGCTGGGATCATCCCCAATGCTGAACTTCCACGGACCATAAAGGGCGATGACGGACGGGCCCAGGCGGGTGGGCTTGGGCGCCGACGACTTGGCGAAGGCGTGGAGGCTGGCCCCGAACAGGGCAAGCGCGAGCACGGCGATCCACAGAAGTGGCCCCCTCATTCGCGTGTCCCATCGCGTCATGGCGATTGAGCCCCCCCGGGCTGATCCAGTGTGTTTTACGCAATCAACGCGGCGCCCGAACGCTACAGCGGGGCTAGGCGCCGAACTCTTACCGCTCCAGAATCTCCCGCGCACTGCGGGCCAGGAGCCTTGTGCCCAGATTGTCCGGCGTCGCGTCGGCGTTGCCGATACCGTCAAGGTTACGCTTGAACACCCCCTGGCCAATAGAGGCGAGGCGGAACAGGGAAAAGGCAAGGTAGAAGTCGAAATCTTCTACTGCATCGCGCCCGGTCCTGACGCAATAGGCAGCGACATATTCGGCCTCGGTCGGGATGCCGGCCGCGGCTAAGTCCACGTCCACTAGCGTCCCCCAGCTTTCCGACTCCGAATGATAGAGGATGCAGTTGTAGGCGAGGTCGGCCAGCGGATGACCAAGGGTCGATAGCTCCCAGTCGAGGACCGCGATCACGCGGGGCTCTGTCAAATGGAACATCACGTTCTCGGGACGATAGTCGCCGTGGGCGATGGTCACTGTGTCGTCGACGGGAACGCGCCGCGGCAGAGCTTCTATCAGCCGCTCCATGTCTTGGGTGTCTTCGGTCTGAGCGCCTCTGTACTGGCGCGTCCACCGCGCGATCTGGCGATCGAAATAGTTGCCGGGACGGCCGTAGTCCTCCAGGCCGGCGGCCCGCCAGTCCACCTGATGCAGCCGCGCCAGGGTGGCGTTGAGGTCATCGTAGAGCGCCGCCCGTTCCGCCTTCGGCAGGCCCGGCATGCGCGCATCGCGGAAGATGCGTCCCTCCAGGAAATCCATGACGTAGAAGGCTTGCCCGATGACGCTTTCGTCGTCGCAGAGGACGCGCATAGTGGGCACTGGAAAGCCGGTCTCACCCAGGGCCTTCATCACCCGATACTCACGATCCACCTGATGAGCGCTGGCCAGCAGTTGCCCCGGAGGCTTCTTGCGCAGCACCAGTCGCCGGTCCCCGGCGGTGATCAGGAAGGTGGGGTTCGACGCGCCGCGCGTGAATTGTGAGATCTCCAGCGGCCCGGAGAGGCCTGCCAGCCGCGGCTCGAGCCAGGCGCGCAGCCGCTCCGCGTCGAAGCGGTTGTTGGCCCGCACTTCGCCGATTGTGGGCCGGTCTGGGGAGAGGCCGTCAACAAGCATGAGGCGCACAAACCCCGCCTGCGTCGCCGGATCAAGCCTCAGGGGTTGCGGCGAATGGCCTCGGTGTAGAGTTCGCCTAGACGGGCGACGGTCCGCGTCATCTCGTCGCGCAGCTCTGGAGGCGCAAGCACTTCGGCCTCGGCGCCCAGTTTCAGGATCTCGCCCGACGCATGGACAATCGACTCGATCGGGATCTCAACTTCGGCCCAGCCAGCCTCGTCCGGCGCGCTCGCCGTTCGCGCCGCGGCCTCACCCACGGCCGGCGCCAGGCGGGAGAGGCGCGCAAACCCCCTGGGCGATAGCCGCAGGCGCGCCTGGCCGCGATAAAGCCGCTGCTCGAAGTCCCTGGCCCACGCGGCCCACCACGCGGCGAGATCGAAATCCGCCGGTCGGACAAAGCTCTCCCCGGCGACTTCGAGCGTCCTGACCGCCGAGACCCGGTAGGCGCGCGGCGCCGCCCCGGCCTGCGCCACCAGGTACCAGGCGCCCCCTTTCAGAGCCAAACCCAGCGGTCCGAGCTCGCGCTCGACGGCGCCCGTCCAGCTGTCATAGCGAACCCGGATCTTGCGGCCGTTCCACACCGCCTCCGCCAGCGCCGGCAGGATCTCGACCTCTTCGGTGCTGCGGAACCAGCCCGCGGGGTCAAGGTGGAACCGGCTGGCGATCCGAGCCGCTCCGCTCCGCCCCTCCTCCGGAAGCGCCGCCAGCAGCTTGAGCTGCGCCGCGGCCATGACATCGCCCAGGCCAAGGTCGGCGGCGGGGCCCGGCAGGCCGGACAGAACCAGCGCCTCGGCCTCCGCCGGCGTCAGACCCGTCAGGCGCGTGCGATAGCCGTCCAGCAGTTGAAAGCCGCCCGCGCGGCCTCGCTCGGCATAGACCGGAACCCCGGCGGCGCTCAGCTCATCTATGTCGCGGTAGATGGTGCGGATCGAAGTCTCGAACTCGTCCGCCAGGGCCTGAGCGGTCATTCGGCCGCGAGTCTGCAGCAGCAAAAGGATCGAGAGAAGCCGGCTCGCACGCATATCTTTCGACTAGCACATTAATGCTGACGCTGCCTGTCAGCTTTGGTCCGTTACATTGCGCCTCATTCCAACATTGAGGAGGCGAAGATGACTGACAGAACCCGCCGGGGCGCCATCGGCGTAGCCCTCACCGTCGCCGGAGCGGCCGCCGTCGCCCGTGCGGCGCCGACCGTCGAGGCGCCGGGCGCCCTGACTGGACACGAACACGATTGGGATTGGCTGGTCGGGCGTTGGAACGTCCGCCACCATCGGCTCAACGGGCGCCTGACCGGCAGCACCGATTGGCAAGAGTTCTCCGGGACCAGCATGCTCTGGCTCACCCTGGGCGGTCTTGGGACGGTGGACGACAATGTGATCGGCTTGCCGGACGGGGCATATCGCGCCGTCGGGGTCCGCGCTTTTGACGTCAAGACCGGCCAGTGGGCGATCTGGTGGCTGGACGAGCGCAATCCGGTCATCGAGGCGCCCGTCTTCGGCGGATTTGCCGACGGCGGCGGGACCTTCATGGGCGACGACACTCTGCGCGGCCGGCCGATCAAGGTGCGCTATCTGTGGTCGGACATCGGGTCGGCTTCTCCTCGCTGGGAGCAGGCCTTCTCACCGGATGGCGGCGCCACCTGGGAAACCAACTGGGTGATGCACCTCACCCGCGCCTGAAGAACTCAGAAGGGCGCGGGGGTCGGGGCGGGGCTCGGGTTCGGCGTGGCCGCCGGAGGCTCGACAAGCGGCGGCGCAACGGGAGCGGGCGCAGGCGGCCCTGGTGGAATGGGGCCGTGCGGCAGGCGAGGCAGGGCGGCGCGCATGAAATCCCGCCACAGCTCGGTGGGCGCGCTTCCGCCGGTGATGCCGCGCATGGGGGCGTTGTCGTCGCGGCCCATCCACACCACCGTGGTCAGGCCGCCGGTGTAGCCGCAGAACCAGGCGTCGCGAAAATCGCTGGTCGTGCCGGTCTTGCCCGCCAGATCGTACCCGGGGATGGCGGCGTGCGTGCCGGTGCCCGACGTAATCACCGTCCGCATCATCTGGACAAGTTCGCCTAACGGAGGGTTCTGGATGGCTGGGACCGGCGCGGGGCCCTGGTGCTGAAAGATCACTCGGCCCGAGCCGGTGCGGATGCGCTCGATGCCATAGGCCGAGACGCGGTTGCCGCCATTGGAGAAGGCGTCATAGGCCTGGGCCATCTCCAGCGGGGTCACCTGACTGGTGCCGAGAGCCATGGCCGGGTCCGTGTTGATCTGCGACTGAATTCCCAGCCGCCGCGCCGTAGCGGCGACATTGGGCCGGCCCACCTCGTCGGCCAGCCGGGCGGCCACCGTGTTCACCGATTGCGCCAGGGCCGTCTGCAGGGTGATCGGCCCCAGAAACCCTGGCTCAAAGTCGTGCGGCGACCAGCCGTCGATGGTCACCGGCTCGTCCACCTCGATGGTCTGCGGCGTGCGTCCGGCCTCCAGCGCGGTCAGATAGACGAAGGGTTTCCAGGACGACCCCGCCTGACGATGGGCGCTCACCGCGCGGTCATAGGCGCTGGCGTCATAGTCCGCGCCGCCGACCAGGGCCCGCACACGCCCCGATCCGTCCACGGACACAAGCGCGGCCTGGTTCGCCCCGGCGTGGGCGAACCGGTCGGTGACCGCCTTGGCGGCTTCGCCGGCGGCGGCCTCGGCGGACAGGTCGAGCGTGGTGTCCACGATCATGTCGGCCCGCACCGGGCCGATGGTCTTGCGCACGGGGCCGTCCACCCAGTCGACAAAATATTGGGCGGCGGCGGTGCGCGCGCTCTTCCACACGCGGGCCGGATGGGCCAGCGCCCGGGCGCGCTCAGCCGGGGTGATCGCGCCCGTCTCCACCATGGCGGCCAGCACCAGGGCGGTGCGCTCAGCCGATCGGGCCGGCTGCTCCGCCGGATTGTACTCCGTGGGCGATTTAGGGATCGCCGCCAGCATGGCCGCTTCACGCAAGGTGAGCCGGCCGGCCGGCTTGTCGAAATAGCGCCACGAAGCCGCCTCCAGGCCATAGGCGCCTGAGCCGAAATAGATGCGGCTCAGATACATGCCCAGGATCTGCTTCTTGGTGTACCGGCGCTCCAGCTCGGTGGCGTAGACCATTTCCTCGCCCTTGCGCTCGAGGGTCTGGTCGGAACTGAGGAACAGGTTGCGGGCCAGCTGCTGGGTGATGGTCGAGCCGCCCTGGGCCGCGCGCCCCTGGGCCAGGTCCGCCATCAACGCCCGGGCCATGCCCATGGGGTCGACCGCGCCGTGTTCGTAGAAGCGGCGATCCTCGATGGAGACGAAGGCGGCCGGCACATACGCCGGCAGCTTGGCGATATCCACCGGCGGACCATAGCGGCCGCCCCTCACGCCGATCACGGCGCCGGCCCGGTCGACATAGGTGATCTGCGGGTCGCGCTTGATCGGCGGCAGACTCGGAATTCCGGCGGAGAGCCCCGCGGCGAGGGCGAACATGGCGATCAAAACGCGAGACTCCGGTTACAGGCAGGGCCCTTTCCCGCCGCGCTTTTGTGTCGTTTGCGCGGCGGCCGGCCAACATAATTTGGCGTAACCTTCGGTATTATGGCGCAAGCGGTGGAAGCCGTCGGCGAGATTCGGGGCCACCTATGAGCGAGGTTGGACCTGCGTAGGGAGGCGCGCTGTGCGCGTCTTAGCGGCGGTGGCCGCTCTATTTTGGACATTCATCGTCAATGCTATTCCGGCGTCGGTCGATGCACATCGGGATTTCTATGTCTGTGGCGGACCCAGACGGAACGACGTAATCGAAACAGTAGTCTGTTCGATGCACTGTCGAAGGATCGAAAATACCCTTATAAGTAATTCTTCCGGTTACAAACACGTGTCGTCCGGCATTACCAAAGAAATCGACACTGGCGTATCCAGCCCCTTTGTTAAGGTAGGTGTCGTGAGCGCCGATGACTTGCTTACCGCCTCGATTGCCCGCAATTTTTGCCGCCCATTTGTCATAAGTAAGAAATTTGGGCTCAGCGTCGCCCGATACATTTACTTCAATAGCCGGCGTCTGTCCGGAATTAGTTATGGGGACTCCAATGATTACCTTACTTGGATAGACTTTGGTTATCGGAACCCCGGAGGTCAAATAGGCCCTGAGGCTGACGCGGGAATTGTCCTTCGAGATGGTATTCGCCGTATTGGCGGCGCCCACGGCATTCTCCGCGACATTGACGGCTTCCATCGTATCGTTGTGGGCGCCGGTGGCGTTGATTTGCCCATCTCTTTCCATGTTCTGAGTGAGATCGGCGAGGCGGCTAGCTTGGCCATCACCATGCGGGCCAGTTCCCAGGTGCGTAGCGGCCTGTCGGACGTGCGGATGATATCGAGCGCGGTCCTAGCCCAATGGCCTCGGTTGGCTTGGTAGGGACGGATTGGTTTGATCGCGGCCAGGTCCGCCATTGGATCGAACATCAACACCACGGCGCCCAGATGGGCCATGTCGGTGCTAATGCGCTCTTGATCGGTGAACAGGTCCGCAACGGCTAGAGCGCCCTTGGCGAGGCCGTAGCGGCGCTTGAGAGCGGCGGTGATGTTTCTGTTAGGGCATCGGGCGACTGTCATGACCCAAATGTGGGTCTAGCCAGACTGTTTGGCTTCCACCGTCTGCGCCATAATACCGGTAACCTTCGGATCCGCTAACGCGGTCCCCTGGCGAAGGCGACCGTGCGCTCGGCCAGCACCTGGCTCGTGTCGATGAGCGGGGCCGCCAGATCGCCCGGCCTCAGAACGAGCGGAATCTCGGTGCAGCCGGCGACGACGACCTGCGCGCCGGCCGCCAGCGTCTCTTCCGCGCAGAGGGCGAACGCCGCCCGCTCCGCTTCGCCGACGGCGCCCGACTTGATGCGATAGAGGGCGGCCATGAACTGGGCCTGCCCGTTCGCGCCTGGCATCACCGCCTGCCAACCGCGCCGGGCGAACGCGGCCTGATAGATCCCGGCTTCGAGACAACCGTCGCCGGCGAGCAGGCCGACCTGGCGCACGTGCGGATGGCGCAGCGCCAGTTCGTCGCATGTCGCTTCGATCATGCTCAGCACCGGCGCGCTCACGGCCGCCTCGATTTCCGCGGTCCAGGCGTGGGCCGTGTTGCAGGCGATGACCAGGAAGTCCGCGCCGGCCCCGACCAGGCCCTTGGCCATGGCGGCGAGGCTCGGCCCCGGCGACGGCCCCTCACCGCGCACGGCGGCGTTGCGGTCGAGCACCCCCGGATCGCAGTCGACGATCAGGCGAACGCGGTCCTGCTCCACCGTCGCCGGATCGGCGGCGTAGACCTTGGCCATGAAATCCACCGTCGCGGCCGGACCCATGCCGCCCAGCACGCCCGCGGTGAGCATCGCCCTCAGCTCTTCTTCTTAAACGCGTCCTGATAGGCGTAGAGGGCCGGCGCGCCGCCGGTGTGCAGGAAGAGCACCTTCTCGCCCGACCGCCAGCGGCCCTGGCGAGTGAGGCCGATCAGTCCGGCCATGGCCTTGCCGGTGTAGACGGGATCCAGAAGGATGCCCTCGAGGCTGGCCACCATGCGCACCGCCTCGACCATCTCGGGGCTCGGCAGCGAATAGCCAGGGCCCACCCAATCGTCCAGACAGACCACGTCCTTGCGCACCGGCGCGATGGTGCCCAGCAGATCGGCGCAGTCCTTGGTCAGGGCGCGCACATTGGCTTCCTGGTCGGCGCGCGGCCGGCGCACATTGATTCCGGTCACGGGAATGTCGGCGTTCATGCCCACGAGACCGGCCAGCAGGCCCGCGTGGGTGCCGGCGCTGCCGCTGGCACAGACGATGTGATCGATGGACAGGGAGGCGTCGAACAGCTGCGCCATGAGTTCGTGAGCGCAGGCGGCGTAGCCCAGCGCCCCGAGTCCGTTGGATCCGCCGCCCGGGATCACATAGGCTTTGCGCCCCTGTTTTCTGAGTTCGTCGGCGATGGTCTGCATGGCCGCGCCCAGATCGGCGTCGGCCTCCACCACCTTGATCGCCTCCACGCCCAGAAGGTCGAACAGGAAATTATTGCCGCTCGCCTTGACGTCATAGCTCTTGGGCACGCGCTCCTCGAGCACCAGACGGCACTTGAGGCCCTCGCGCACCGCCGCCGCCGCGGTCAGCCGACAGTGATTGGACTGCACCGCTCCGGTGGTGATCAGGGTGTCGCAGCCCTGGGCGAGGGCGTCGGCGACCAGAAACTCGAGCTTGCGCGTCTTGTTGCCGCCGCCGGCCAGGCCCGTGAGGTCGTCACGCTTGACCCAGATCTCGGGCCCGCCCAGCGCGCGGCTGAGATGGCTCAGACGCTCGATCGGCGTCGGCGCGGCCGTGTATCGGCGGCGCGGAAATTGGGTCAGATTCATTGGTCAAGCTCACGCATCGGCGTATCCCCACCCCTGACGCGCAATCTCGATGGCTTCGAGCTTGCCGTCGAACGCACTCCAGTCATCACCCCGGGCGATCAAGCCCCACAGCGCCTCGATCTCATCGTAGAACAACTCTACCGGCTCTGTGCGCTGGAAATATGCATGGTCCAGCTGGTTTGGTCGATGGGGTGAGTAAACGTCAATAAGGTTGCGGAAACGTAAGAAGGATTCACCGCCGTAGAGGCTCGCCCTGGGCCCCGCCAGGGCGCGTGTTTCCGAACCGCCGAACCAGTCGAAAAAGAACGGCTCCCAGCGCAGCGCCTCGCCGCCCTCCGCGAGGGCCTGGAACGCCGCGTTGGCGAGATTGGTATCCGCCTCCGCGCCGGCCGGCTCAAGTCCGAGCCGCCGGACCATGGCCCGGGCCAGCTCCACGCGATAGGCGGCCGAAAAGCCGTTCAGCGCCGCCACCAACGGCTCCGGATCGCTCACCGCCGTGAGGGCGCCGGCGAGCTGAGTGAGATTCCACAGAGCGGCCTCGGGCTGACGGCCAAAGCTGTAGAGGCCCGAATGGTCGAAATAGGCGGCGACGAAATTGGGATCGTTTCGGGTCAGAAACCGGTAGGGGCCATAGTCGAAGCTTTCGCCGGTGATGTTCATGTTGTCGGTGTTGAGGACGCCGTGGACAAAGCCCGCGGCCATCCAGGCGGCCGTCAACCGCGCCGTCCGCTGGATTACCTCCGCCAGGAGAGCCGCGGCGGGATTTTCCACGCCCTGAAGCCCCGGATAGTAGGTTCCGATCACGTGGCCCACGAGCTGGCCGACCAGATCGGCGCGCTCAAGAGCGGCGTGCCGTTGAAATGTGCCGAAGCGGATGTGGCTATACGAGAGACGCGTCAGCACGGACGAGCGTGTCGGGCTGGGCTCGTCGCCGCGCATGAGCGCCTCGCCCGTCTCGACCAGTGAAAACGCCCGCGAGGTCGGAACGCCCAGCGCCTCCAGCATGGCTGCGGCCAGCACCTCGCGCACGCCGCCCTTCAGCGTCAGCCGCCCATCCCCATCGCGTGACCAGGGCGTGCGGCCGGAGCCCTTGGTTCCCAGATCGAGCAGACGCCCGCCCGGCCCGGCTTCACGCAATTGGGCGAACAGGAATCCGCGCCCGTCGCCGAGATCGGGGTTGTAAACGCGGAACTGATGGCCGTGATAGCGCATGGCCAGCGGCCGGGGCTGGTTGCCCGGCAGGGGCTCGAAGCGCGCGAAATGGGCCAGACATTCGGCGTCGTCCAGCGTGTCCAGGCCGACGGTCGCGGCGGCGCGCTCGTTGCGAAAGCGCAGGATCGCCTCCGGGAAGGCCGCGGGGCTGACCTCGTCGGCGAACTCGGGGCCGAGGTCCGCGAAGCGAGGATCGGGTCGATAGGCGGGGGACGGGGACATCGGCGTCAGATGGACCGTCAAACTGGCGCTTCGCAAGCGCGGTTTCGCTTTCGGCGCCCGCCAGGGTCATGTTACCGCGAAGCATGGCCGGACGGCTGACCCTCGATTTCCTGAAAACCGAGTCGTCGTCGGGCCTGGCGCCCGTGGGCGCGGCGGCGGTGGCCCTGATCCTCGCCAATTCACCGCTGGCTGCGCACTATTTCGCTTTTCTGGCCAAGCCGATCCCGGTGCAGTTCGGCGCCTTCGCTCAGACTGCCTCGGTGGAAAGCTGGATCAAGGACGGCCTGATGGCGGTCTTTTTCCTGATCGTGGGCATGGAGATAAAGTTCGAGGTCCTGCGCGGCGAGCTCTCCAGCCCAAGGCGCCTGATGACGCCCGTTCTGGCGGCCCTGGGCGGCATGATTGCCCCGGCGCTTATCTATCTGGCGCTCAATCTTGGCGCGCGCGGGGAGGTGAGGGGCTGGCCGATCGGCACGCCGACGGACATCGCCTTCGCCCTGGCCGCCCTGACGGTGGCCGCGCCGCGCCTGCCCTCGTCGCTGCGCCTGTTTCTTCTCACCCTGGCCGTGGCTGACGACTTCGGCGCGGTGGCGCTCATCGGCGCGCTCTATACCGTGAAGCTGCATTGGATGGCTGTGGCCGGCGCCGGCGCAGTCCTGGCTTTGCTGGCCGCTCTGTCGCGGGCAAGGCGCGGGCCGCTGCTCCTCTACGCGGTGGGATTCGTGCTCGTTTGGGCGTTCTGCCTGAAATCGGGGATCAACACTTCCGTGGCGGGCGTCGCCTGCGCCCTCACCGTGCCGGTGGGCGCGCGCCGGCCGGGCGGCGAGAGCATGCTCACCCAATTCATGGACGCCCTGCATCCCTGGGTGGCCTACGGCGTCCTGCCCCTCTTCGCCTTCTCGGCCGCCGGCTTTTCGCTTCGCGATCTTTCGATCCGAGACGTCTTTTCGCCGGTGACGGTGGGGGTCGCGCTGGCGCTGCTGATCGGCAAGCCCCTGGGGGTCTTCGGCGTGGCGTCCCTGGCCGCGATCCTGAAAATCGGGCGACGACCGGCCGGATCGACCTGGCTCGAGCTTCTGGGCGTCGCCGTGCTGGCCGGCGTCGGCTTCACCATGAGCCTTTACCTGGGCGCGCTCGCCTTCGGCCACGACGACACGCTGGCGCACAACCAAGTGCGTCTGGGCGTCATCGCCGGCTCCCTGGCCTCGGTGGCCGTCGGGGCGATGATCTTGGCCTGGGCGAGCGGGCGCCGCGCTCTGCGCGCGGACGACCCGCTCGGCTGAAGCCTGCTACTCGGCTGCGGCTTTTGGCGTAAAGCCGATGACGGCCTTGGTTTCCAGATATTCGTGGAACCCATAGTCGCCCCACTCGCGCCCGTTGCCGCTCATCTTGTAGCCGCCGAACGGCGCCATCATGTCGCCGCCGCCGCCGTTGATCGACACCTGGCCCGCGCGCAGCTTGGAGGCCACCTCGCGCACCTTGGTCATGTCGGTCCCGGAGATATAGGCGGCGAGGCCGTATTCGGTGTCGTTGCCTACGCGCACCGCTTCATCCACGGTCTCGTAGCCGAGGATGGAAACCACTGGGCCGAAGATCTCTTCCTTGGCGATGGTCATCTCGTTGGTGACGTTGGCGAACACCGTGGGCTTCACATAGAAGCCCTTGTCGAGACCCTCCGGGCGCCCAGGACCGCCGGTGACCAGGGTCGCCCCCTCCTCGATGCCGGCCTTGATCAGGCGCTGGATCTTTTCCCACTGGCTCCGATTGACCACCGGGCCGAGCTGGGAGTTGCCGGTGGGATCGCCCACCGTGGTGGAATCCGCGGCTTCCTTGGCGATGACGATGGCTTCGCCCATCTTCTTGCCCGGCACCAGCATGCGCGTGGGCGCATTGCAGGACTGACCGGAGTTCTGCATCACGTGGCGCACGCCGCCGCCCACGGCGGTGGCGAAGTCGGCGTCCTCCAGGATGATGTTGGGGCTCTTGCCGCCCAGCTCCTGGGACACGCGCTTGACGGTCGGCGCGGCGGCCTTGGCCACCTCGACGCCGGCGCGGGTCGAGCCGGTGAATGACACCATGTCGATGCCGGGATGGCTGGAGATCGCCGCGCCCACCTCGGCTCCGGTCCCGTTGACCAGATTGAACACACCGGCCGGCACGCCGGCGGCGTGCATAACCTCGGCCCAGATGATCGCCGAGAACGGCGCCTCTTCCGAGGGCTTCAGCACCATGGTGCAGCCGGTGGCCAGCGCCGGCACGACCTTGCAGGCGATCTGATTGATCGGCCAGTTCCACGGCGTGATCATGCCGCAGACGCCGATCGGCTCCTTGACGATGCGCGTCGAACCGCGGTCTTCCTCGAACTGGAAGTTCTTCAGAACGGCGATGCCGGTGGCGATGTGGCCGATGCCGATCGGCGCCTGGGCGCGCTGCGCAAGGCTGGCAGGCGCGCCCATTTCCTCGGTGATGGCGTGGGCGATGTCGCCGAAGCGCTTCTGATATTCGGCCTGGATGCGCTCCAGGAGATCGATGCGCTCTTCCCGCGTGGTCTTGGAAAAGGTCTGGAAGGCCTTCTGGGCCGCCTTCACCGCCTTGTCGACATCGGCGGCGGAGCCCGCGGAAATATGCCCGGCGACGCCTTCGGTCGCGGGGTTGATGACGTCCAGGCTCTTGGGCGTCACCGGATCGACCCATTGGCCGTCGATGTAGAATTTCATGTATTCGCGCATGCAGATCTCCCTTGGGCCACCCTTTGCGGCGCCCGGCTCGTACGCCTCCGGACCCCTTCACTCTCTATCTTAGTGATCACGGTTCACATCTGGAAGGGGCGGCGGCGGAATCCCGCTCCATTGACCACCCCGCCCGCGGCGCCTTTCATGCGCCCGCTTTTTCCGGCACGAGAGCCCGATGTCCGAAGATCCGAATGACTGGGAGGTCGCCACCCGCCTGATCCGCGGCGGTCTGGCGCGCTCGGAACATGGTGAGATCGCCGAGGCGCTCTACCTCACCCAGAGCTTCGCCTACGAGAGCGCCGACGCCGCCGACGCGCGCTTTTCCGGTCAGGCGCCTGGGTTCATCTATGCGCGCTACGGCAACCCCACGGTGGCCATGTTCGAGCAACGGCTCGCGTTGCTGGAGGGCGCCGAGACCTGCCGGGCGACCGCGTCGGGCATGGCGGCGGTGCAGCTGGCGCTCTTCGGCCTTCTCTCCGCCGGCGACCATGTGGTCTCCGGCAAGGCCCTGTTCGGCTCGTGCCGCTGGATCCTCAACACCTGGCTTCCCCGGTTCGGCGTCGAGACCACCCTGGTGGACGGCCCCGACATCGACGCCTGGCGCGCCGCGGTGCGTCCCAACACCAAGGTGTTCTTCCTGGAAAGTCCGGCCAACCCGCTGCTCGAGATGTGCGATATCGCCGCTATCTCCGCCATCGCCCGTGAGGCGGGCGCCAAGGTCGTGGTGGACAATGTGTTCGCCACGCCGATCTTCCAGTCGCCGCTGAAGCTGGGCGCCGACATCGTGGTCTATTCCGCCACCAAGCACATCGACGGTCAGGGGCGCGTGCTGGGCGGCGCGCTCCTCGGCGCATCGGCCCTGATGGAAGAGGCCTACAAGGATCCGATGCGGCACACCGGCCCGGCCCTGTCGCCGTTCAACGCCTGGCTATTGCTCAAGGGCCTGGAGACGCTGGATCTGCGCGTGCGCCGCCAGAGCGAAACCGCGGCGCTGCTGGCCGACCAGTTGGCCGCCCATTCAAAGGTCGCCGCCTGCCGCTACCCGACGCGCGCCGATCATCCGCAACACGCCATCGCAGCGCGGCAGATGAGCGGCGGGAGCACGGTCCTGGCCTTCGACCTGGGATCGCGCGAGGCGGCGTTCGCGTTTCTGAACGCGCTCGAACTGATCGACATCTCCAACAACCTGGGGGACGCCAAGTCCATGGCCACCCATCCCACCACCACCACCCATCGGTCCATGACCGAGGAGCAGCGCCTGGAAATCGGCCTCACGCCCGGCTGGGTGCGCATGTCGGTGGGCCTGGAAGGCGCGCGCGACCTGGCCCGCGATATAGATCGCGCCCTGGGGGCCGCGTGATGGCGATATCCATCAGACGGGCGCGCGGCGCCCTCGCCGCCGGCGTGCTCCTGCTGTCCGCCACGGCCGCCGGGGCCGGCATCCGCCAGTTTTCCTTCGACCCGGCCGACGAGGAAACCCGCGCAGCCGCCGGACCGGTGACATTCGTGGTCAACCAGACGATGTTTTCCACGCGGGTTCTGAAGATGCGGTCGACTGAGGCCAAGGCCACGGTGGACCTCGCCCGCGCCGATATCGGCGCCCTCGGCCGTGACGGCTTTTCCCGCGCGGTGGGCCGCGATGCTTTGGAGCGCGAACTCTACCGGATTTTGCCGGTCGACGACGGACCGGCCCTGATCGCCGCCCTTTGTCCGGGTTCGAAGCGCGCCTGGCTCGCCCTGAGTCCTGTGAGGAACCGCGAGGATGTGCGCGCGGTGGTCATTGGCGACGATCCGACCGGCGGCCCGGCGAAGCGCTGCCGCGCCCTGGCCTTCACCTTCCACGGTGAATGGACCCTCCCGCCGGGTACGCCGCCGCCGGTGGAAGAAGCCGCCCCGCCGGACTTCCCCAACTGACAGCAAAGCCTTTCACGGCAAGGTGACTCGCGCTGGTGATGGGTGGGGCGCAGATTTCTCGGCGGAAGAGAGAGGTCTTTTCTCAAGGCGACAGCGACGCCCGTCACTGGCCCCGCGGGGTCGGCGGCGGGCGTCGTTCGTTATGCGGCGAGCTATTCCAGCAGTCGCGCGTGGAGGGCGGCGCGCCGGCGCTTGTCGACGCCCAGAGCCGCCTGGAGATAGCCGTCGATATCGCCGTGGCGCTCGGCGATCACCGTCAGGGCCGTCTCCAGATAGTCGGCCTCCACGCTCATGGCCACGCGCACGGCCGCCTCGGAGGGCTCGCGCCCGGTGAGTTCACGGAGGGATTCGGTCAGGATGGGCAGACGCCGCTCCGCGCGTGCCGGGTCGTTGGTGGCCAGGTAGTCCGCCATGATGTCGTCAGGATGGACGCCGGCCAGGTGATGGGTGAGCGCCGCCAGAATCCCCGTCCGGTCCTTGCCCGCCGCGCAGTGGATCAGCACCGGAACCTCCGCCCGCTCCAGGGCCTCGAAATAGCGGCTGTAGAGATCGACCATGCGCTCGTTGAACGGCGCGTCGCGGTAGTAGCGCAGCATGTAGCCGCGGAACGAGTCCGCGCTGAGGTCGGACGTCGTGGCGTGCGCGATCCAGGAGTCTTCCTCGTTCTGGCCGATGTCGTTGGTGATCACCTCGCCGGCGAAGGCGTCATGGCGGCGCGAGGGATCGCGCTCGCGTTCCTGAGGGCGCCGCAGATCCACCACAACGCCGATGCCCAGGGCGGCGATGGCTTCGAGGTCGGCGTCGGTAGCCCTGCCATGGGAGGCGGAACGATAGAGGCGGCCGGCGCGCAGACGCCCACCCGAAGATGTGGCGTAGCCGCCGAAATCACGAAAATTCTCCACGCCCTCCAGGGGCAGCCGCCGATTCATGCCGCGTTGTTAGCCGCCGACCACGACAATTGCGAGACGCCGGTTTGGCTTCCCTTCCCGCGCATACGCCTATCCCAAAACAAAGAACGTCATGGCCGGGCGGAAGTCCCGGCCATCCATAAACGCCGAATGGCGGGTGGCCGCGCCCGGCGCGGCCAAGGCAGAGTATTTCAGATGCGGCTCAACGGTCGAGCCGTGGCCATGCCGGCATGGCCACCACCCATCCGCAGGCGCTCGATGGATCCCCGGGACTGCCGCCCGGGGATGACGGTAGGGGGATGGGAGCGGGCCCGGTACGCGACTCCCCCGATGCGGCGGGAAGAGAGAACTCTGACGCTAATGCGCCGCCGTGGTGTCGTCCCGGCGGGCGATCATTTTGTCGAATTCGCCCCATACGCCGGCCTCGCCGTGCCACGCGCCCCGGCTGGCCGCTTTCGAGTATTCCGTGGCCCTGGCCTCGAAGAAGTTGGCGTGCTCCACGCCCGAGAGCAGGCTTTGCAGCCACGGCAGGGGGTTTTCGGTCACGCCATAGACGGTGGGTAGCGCCAGCTGCCGCAGCCGCCAGTCGGCGATGAAGCGGATGTAGGCCTTGATGTCATCCGGGGTCATGCCCTGCACCTCGCCGGCGTCGAAGGCGAGGTCGATGAACCGATCCTCAAGGCTCACCACCGTCTTGCAGCAATCGACGATGTCGTCGGCCACCGACTTGGTCACCGCGCCCGTCTCGGCCTTGAAGGCGTGATAGAGTTTGACGATCCCTTCGCAGTGCAGGCTCTCGTCGCGCACGCTCCACGAGACGATCTGCCCCATGCCCTTCATCTTGTTGAAGCGCGGGAAGTTCATCAGCATGGCGAAGCTGGCGAACAGCTGCAGGCCCTCGGTGAAGCCGCCGAACATGGCCAGCGTCCTGGCGATATCGGCGTGCGAGCCGACGCCGAACTGCTTCATGTAGTCGTGCTTTGCCTTGAGCGCCTCGAGCTCCATGAAGGCCGAGAACTCCGATTCCGGCATGCCGATGGTTTCGAGCAGCAGCGCATAGGCGGCGATGTGGACCGTCTCCATGTTGGAGAACGAGGCCAGCATCATCTTCACCTCGGTGGGCTTGAACACCTGGGTATAGCGTTCGAGGTAGTTATCGTTCACCTCCACGTCCGACTGGGTGAAGAAGCGGAAGATCTGGGTGAGCAGATTGCGCTCGCGGTCGTTCAGGCGCGCCGCCCAGTCCTTGCAGTCCTCGCCCAGCGGCACTTCCTCGGGCATCCAGTGAATCTGCTGCTGGCGCTTCCAGAAGTCGTAGGCCCAGGGATAACGGAAGGGTTTATAACCCACCGAGGGCGTCATCAGGCCGGGCGTGGCGCGTTGGGAAGCGGTCATGAAATTCTCCGAAGAGAGCCAAGGCGCCAGAGTCGCACGTCTCGTGCAAGCGTTAAGAGTCTACCAACCAATGCGACAACATCTAGTAGGATACTTTACCATTCCATCAATATGGTGTGGGTGGCCTGTGGATAAAATGACGGACCAGCGGAGCGCGCGGGCATGTTGATCGGCGGCCGCCCCATGCGGACGATCTGGCCGGCCGGCAACGGCGCCGTGGAGATCATCGACCAGACGCTCCTGCCGCACGAGGTGAAGATCGTCCGGCTGGCCGGCCTCGATGAATTCGTGGCGGCCATCGCCGACATGAAAGTGCGCGGCGCGCCCCTCATCGGCGTGACGGCGGCCTGGGGCCTGGCTTGCGCGCTGCGGTCCGACCCGTCGGACGCGGGCCTCGCCAGCGCCGGCGCGCGCCTCGCCGCCTCGCGTCCCACGGCCGTCAACCTGACCTGGGCCCTCGAGCGCGTCGCCAGGGCCGTGCGGCCGCTGGCCCCCAAGGATCGCGCCGCCGCCGCCGCCGCCGAGGCCGCCGCCATCGCCGAGGATGATGTCGCCGCCTGCCGGCGCATCGGCGAGCACGGCGCCGACCTCGTCGAGGCCATCGCGCGGCGCAAGGCCGGGGCCACGGTGAATATCCTCACCCATTGCAACGCCGGATGGCTGGCCACCGTGGACTGGGGAACAGCGCTCGCCCCGATCTATGTGGCTGCCGAGCGCGGTCTCGACGTCCACGTCTGGGTGGACGAGACGCGCCCGCGCAATCAGGGCGCCGCGCTCACCGCCTTCGAGCTGGGCCAGCAGGGCGTGGCCCACACCATCGTGGTGGACAATGTCGGCGGCCACCTGATGCAGCACGGCAAGGTCGATCTGTGCCTTGTGGGGGCCGACCGGGTCACGCGCGCCGGCGACGCGGCCAACAAGATCGGCACCTATCTCAAGGCCCTGGCGGCCAGGGACAACGGGATTCCGTTCCACGTGGCCGTCCCGTCCTCGACCATCGACTGGACGCTGGTTAACGGTTTGAAAGAGATTGAGATAGAAGAGAGGGACAGTCGCGAGGTGACTCACATGACTGGCCGAACCGCCGACGGGAAAATCGCACAGGTGCTGATCGCGGCGCCCGGCAGCGCCGCGGCCAATTTCGCCTTCGACGTGACTCCCGCCCGCCTCATCACCAGCTTCATCACCGAGCACGGCGCGGGACTGCCGGACCGGCTCGCGGCCATGATTCCGGCCGCCGGAAAGTTGTCAGTTTGCATGGAGGGGAGCGCCGGATGACGATACCGGATATCCGAACCTTAACCACGACCCAGCTCGTTCTGTTTTTTGTCGCGGCCGGGTTCTGCCTGTTCATCCTCAAGATCGTCCTGACGCCGGGCGGCCGGCGGGGAAACTGGGGAAGGAACAAGGCCACGCTGGCCGCCCCGTGGATCATCGTGCCCCTCATCCTCATCGTGGGCGGGGGAATCATCTGGGTGATCACCAACATCATGGGATCGATGGGGACGTACTTTCAGACCTGATCTGAGGGTCCGGGCCTGATGCGTTCGCGCTGAACTTCGAACCCACCCCCCGCTCATCCCCGCGAAAGCGGGGACCCAGGCTTTTTTTAAGGATCGGCGGCTCACATCTGCGTCATCCGTGGGTGGCTCTACCTGTTCTGTTTCCACAGACGACACAGATTCACACAGATGAGCGGCAAGCTCTCGGCCTATGACGGAACGAAAAAACACCTGGGTCCCCGCTTTCGCGGGGATGAGCGGATTTAGAGAGCTATGCGCCTACGTCCTGGCCGCAGCGCCCCGCTTATTGGCAGGCCAGGCACTCGTCATAGTCGGTGCGGGCTTGGAGCCCGGCGGCGGCGGACTCGACAGCCATGTCGGCCCCGGCGAAGGCGGCGCGCTGCACCGATTTCGAGCGCAGGTAATAGAGGCTCTTCACGCCCCGCTCCCACGCCTGCCAGTGCAGCATGTGCAGGTCCCACTTGTCGACGTCGCCCGGCAGGAACACGTTCACCGACTGTGATTGGCAGATCTCCGGCGTGCGGTCGGCGGCCAGATCGATGATCCATCGCTGGTCGAGTTCGAAGGCGGTCTTGAACACCGACTTCTCATCGTCCGTGAGGCACTCCAGGTGCTGCACCGATCCTTCGTTCTCCAGGATCGATTCCCAAATCGCGCCGGTGTTCTGGCCCTTGGCGTCCAGCAGCCGCTCCAGATAGGGATTCTTCACCGCGAATGAGCCCGACAGGGTCTTGTGGGTATAGATATTGGCCGGGATCGGCTCGATGCCGGCGCTTGTCCCGCCGCAGATGATCGAGATCGAGGCCGTCGGCGCGATGGCCAGCTTGTGCGAAAAGCGCTCCATGACGTCCCGCTCGGCCGCGTCGGGACACGGTCCGCGCTCTTCGGCCAGGACCTTGCTGGCCGCGTCGCAGGCGCGGCGCAGATGCTTGAACAGGCGCATGTTCCACGATTTGGCCAGCGCGCTTTCGAAGGGCACGTTCTGGCCCTGCAGGAACGAGTGGAAGCCCATCAGGCCCAGGCCCACCGAACGCTCGCGGGCCGCCGCGTAGGCCGCCGGCCCCATTTCGCCCGGCGCGCGGTCGATGAAGTCCTGCAGCACATTGTCGAGGAAGCGCATGATGTCCTCGACGAAGGTCGGGTGGTCGCGCCACTCCAGGAACATCTCGGCGTTGACGCTGGAGAGGCAGCACACCGCCGTCCGCTCATTGCCAAGGTGATCCAGGCCCGAGCTCAGCATGATTTCGGAGCACAGGTTCGACTGGGTCACCTTGAGGCCCAGCTCCTGCTGGTGGCGCGGCATGGCCCGGTTCACCGTGTCGGAGAAGATCAGGTACGGCTCGCCGGTCTGCAGGCGCAGCTCCAGCACCTTTTGCCACAGCGAGCGGGCGTCCACCTCGCGCACGACGTCATGCGTCTTGGGCGAGCGCAGGGCGAACATGCGCCCGTCGCGCACCGCCTCCATGAACTCGTCGGTGATCGAAATCCCGTGGTGCAGATTGAGCGACTTGCGGTTGAAGTCGCCCGAGGGTTTGCGGATCTCGAGGAACTCCTCGATCTCGGGATGGTGGATGTCCAGATAGACGGCCGCCGAGCCGCGCCGGAGCGATCCTTGGCTGATGGCCAGGGTCAGGCTGTCCATGACCCGGATGAAGGGGATGATGCCGCTCGTCTGGCCCGAACCCTTCACCTTCTCGCCGATGGAGCGGACGCCGCCCCAATAGGTGCCGATGCCGCCGCCGTTGGCCGCCAGCCAGACGTTCTGATTCCAGATGTTGACGATGCTCTCCAGCGAATCGCCCACCGAATTGAGGAAGCATGAGATCGGCAGGCCGCGGTTGGCCCCGCCGTTGGACAGGACCGGCGTCGCCGGCATGAACCACAGCTTGGAGATGTAGTCGTAGATGCGCTGGGCGTGGTCGGCGTCGTCGGCGAAGGCGGTGGCCACCCGCGCGAACATGTCCTGATAGGATTCCCCCGCCAGCAGATAGCGGTCCTCGAGGGTGGTGCGCCCGAAGTCCGTCAGCAGGGCGTCGCGCGTCCGATCGATCTCGACCTTGCGCACCAGCTGCAGCGTCGGCCGCGAAGCAGACTCCGCCCGGGTCTTGACCGACGGGTCCGCGACCACGCTCCTGATTGCCTGCCGAGCCACCATAACCTTCCGCCGCCCCATAATTCTTGTATCGCCACGAAAGAGACGAAGAGGCGCTCTCTACGGCTATATATAGTGGGCGCCTCGCCCCTTATCCCCACCATATGGGGTCACAAGGTTTATGGACCGTCAACGGGCGCCGACCTCGGGCCACAGGTTTTTTCGTCAACGAGACGTTAACGGCGCGTAACCCAGCGCATCGATTCAACGTCTTGGGGCGTGTCCGGGAGCCACCCGATCACGAGACTGTGAAGAATGGAGCTAGACTTGCGCCGTGCGATCGCCTCTGCCAAGCACGAAGGCGATCGCGACACCGGCGACGACGAATTTCATCAATTCGGTGAAGGCATTGGCCAGGGTGTAGTCGAAGCTGAAGCCATACCAGTTCCAGTAGGAGAAATTGGTCGCCATGGCCGCCACCAGCCCGATCATCGCCGCCGCGCGCATGCGTGCGCCGAACCCCACGGCCACGCTCAGCAGCACCGCCGTCAGCAGTGATTCGATCACCTCCAGGGCGAACTCGACGCCCAGCTGGCGGGGCATGACGCCGCCGGAGCCGGGCGCCTGATAGGCCAGCAGCCCCGAGGGCTCGACCTTGAGCTTGGCCTCCTGATCGGCCATCGACTTGGCGTCGGTTCCCGCCGTGTAGGGGAAGAAATAGAGAGCGCCCTTGTCGCCCAGGCGCTGGTGCAGATCCTGGATCGTCGCCTCGCCCCCCGGCACGGGCTGAAGGCCGATGGTGGCCAGCGGCGTGGCGACGTGGGCGATGCTCGCCCAGACAAACATGGCGATCCCGCCCAGAACGCCCGCGATCAAGATACGCATCTCGGCCTCCCGCGATCCCAATTTGCGGTCAAGCTTAGGACTCGCGCGCGCCTCCGTCGAGGCCGACTCTTTCTCAGGTCGGCGGCAATACCTGACGCCAGATGGCAGGTTTGAGCGCGTACAACATCGCGCTCACCCCCGGAGGAGATTTCCGTGATCAGGCTTGGACCGCTGCAGACCCGCCGCGACGCCTTGTTCGTGACCCTGGCCGCCGCCGCGGCCTCCGTCGCCGCGCGGGCGGAGCCGACCGTTCAGGCGGATGCTCCGACCGGCGACGTGCATGACTTCGACTACAACATCGGCGTCTGGACGGCGGTCAATCGCCGCCTCAAGAAGCGCTGGACCGCCGATCCTCAGTGGGAGGAATTCACCGGAGAGAGCCGCTACGCCCAGTACCTTGGCGGGGTCGTCAACATCGACGAAACCGTGTTCCCCGCCAGGGGCACGGCCGGGCTGGCCGTGCGCGTGTTCGATCCCGGCCCGCGCCATTGGTTGATCTACTGGATCAACAACAAGGGCGGCGATCTCGGAACGCCGATGGTCGGCGGCTTCACGGGCGACCGCGGCGTCTTCTATGGCGATGATGTCGACGACGGCCAACCGATCAAGGCGCGCTACATCCGCCAGCGCCGCCCGCCGGACGGCGACCATTGGGAGCAGGCCTTTTCCAAAGACGGCGGCGTCACCTGGGAAACCAACTGGAGCGCCGACTTCACCCGCGTCCGAGGCTGAATCTCAACTCCGCTCATCCCCGCGACCGCGAAGCAGAGGCGCGTAGCGGCCAAATCGGGGATGTGATCGCAATAGCCAGCCCCAAACTAAGAACGTCATGGCCGGGCGTTAGTCCCGGCCATCCATAAACGCCTGATGACGGGTGGCCGCGTCCAGCGCGGCCAAGCAGAGCATTTCAGCTGCGGTTCAACGGGCAAACCGTGGCCATGCCGGCATGGCCACCCATCCCTGCGCGCCAAATGGATGGCCGGGACTAACGCCCGGCCATGACGGTAGGGAAATTGGGAATGCGCGGGGATGAGCGGGGGTTGGGGTTCACGGCCCAGCGCAAC
>Ga0302314_10000656_pt1 | contig 63790 bp, 61 predicted proteins | sample III_Palsa_N2_3_FD_200533 | JGI IMG/M metagenome (GOLD analysis project Ga0302314, IMG submission 200533) | Peat permafrost microbial communities from Stordalen Mire near Abisko, Sweden - III_Palsa_N2_3 | ecosystem: Environmental > Terrestrial > Soil > Palsa > Peat permafrost | place: Sweden...
GCATCGGCGGGCTCAGCCTCACCGTATTCACGCACACGACGAAGCCCTCCGGCGACAACGGCGGCCTGCTCAACCCGATCGTCGGCAGCCTGATCCAGACCGCGCTCGGGGCTGCCATCGGCACGCCGATCGGCATCATGGTGGGGACCTACCTCGCGGAATATGCGAGCAGATCAATGCTCGGCAACGCCGTGCGCTTCGTCTCCGACGTGCTGCTCTCCGCGCCCTCGATCCTGATCGGCCTGTTCATCTACCAGCTCTTCGTCAACGGCCACGGCTATTCCGGCATCGCCGGCGCGCTGTCGCTGGCGGTGATCGTGATCCCGATCGTCGTGCGCACCACCGAGGACATGCTGCGGCTGATCCCGATCTCGCTGCGCGAGGCGGCGGTGGCGCTGGGCGCGCCGAAATGGAAAGCCATTGTCTTCATCTGCTATCGCGCGGCACTGGACGGGATCATGACCGGCGTGCTGCTGGCGGTCGCGCGCGTCGCCGGCGAGACGGCGCCGCTGCTGTTCACCAGCCTCGGCAACGATAACTGGTCGATCGACCTGACCAAGCCGATGTCCAGCCTGCCGCTGACGATCTACAAGTATGCCGGCTCTCCGGCCGACGACTGGGTGCAGTTGGCGTGGGTCGGCGCCATGTTGATCACGTTCGGCGTGCTGGCGCTAAACATCATCGCCCGCGTCGCGCTGCGGCCACGGCGCTAGGATCTTGCAAATGGGCATCACGATGGGCGAGACGCAGCAGCAGAAACCGGGCATCGGGCCGATCGCCGCGCGCTCCGAGGTGGATTTGAACCGGCCGCGCATCTCCATCCGCGGGCTGGACTTCTACTACGGCACCAACAAGGCGCTGAAGTCGATCACGCTGGACCTGCCGGACCGGCAGGTGACGGGCATGATCGGCCCTTCCGGCTGTGGCAAGTCGACGCTGCTGCGCGTGTTGAACCGGATGTACGACCTGTATCCGAACCAGCGGGCCACCGGCGAGGTGATGATGGATGACGAAAACATCATCGCGGCCGGTGTCGACCTGAACCAGTTGCGCAGCCGCGTCGGCATGGTGTTCCAGAAGCCGACGCCGTTCCCGATGTCGATCTACGACAACATCGCCTTCGGCGTGAAGCTGCACGAGCGGCTCTCCAAAAGTGCGATGGACGAGCGCGTGGAATGGTCGCTGACCCGCGCCGCATTGTGGGACGAGGTCAAGGACCGGCTGAACGCGTCGGCGATGGGCCTGTCCGGGGGGCAGCAGCAGCGGCTTTGCATTGCACGCACGATTGCGACCCGGCCGGACGTGATCCTGCTCGACGAGCCGACCAGCGCGCTCGACCCGATCAGCACGCTGAAGATCGAGGAACTGATCGACGAATTGAAACAGGACTTCACCATCGCGATCGTCACGCACAACATGCAGCAGGCGGCGCGCTGCGCCGATCAGGTGGCGTTCTTCTTCATCGGCGAGCTGGTGGAAGTCGGCCCGGCGGCGCAGATGTTCACCGCGCCACGGCAGAAGCGCACGCAGGAATACATCACCGGCCGGTTCGGCTGAACGGCAGGGGACGGAGGTGGCTTCGGACATGGCAGAGCACATCGTGAAAAGCTTCGAGGTCGAACTGAACCGGCTGCGCGCGCTGCTGACCGAGATGGGCGGCATCGTCGAAAGCCAGGTGGCACTCGCCTGCGAGGCGGTGCTGTCGCACGACGACAACGCGGCCGCCGGCGCGGTCGAGGCCGATCCGAAAGTCGATGCGCTGGAGCGCGATGTCGAGCAGTTCGTGATCCGGCTGCTGGCGCTGCGGCAGCCGATGGCGCAAGACCTGCGGATGATCGTCGCCAGCCTGAAGATGACCGGCGACCTGGAGCGCATCGGCGACTACGCCGCCAACGTCGCCAAGCGCAGCCTGGTGCTGAACCAGTACAGCCTGCCGTTCTCTCTGACCGGCCTCGCGCACATGTCGCGGCTGGTGCAGGAGCACCTGAAGACGGTGATCGACGCGGTCGGCGAGAACGATGCCGACAAGGCGGTGGACGTCTGGCGCTCCGACGAAAGCGTCGACGAGATCTACAACGCGCTGTTCCGCGAGCTGATCACCTACATGATGGAAGATCCGCGCAACATCACGCCGTGCACGCACCTGCTGTTCATCGCCAAGAACCTGGAGCGCATCGGCGACCACGCCACCAACGTGGCGGAGACCGTGTACTACGCCGTGAAAGGCGAGGCGCTGTCGGGCAGCCGCCCGAAAGGTGACACCTCGGCGTACGCCGTGGTGCGCCCAGCGCGTGAATAGGCAAGGAGATGGCTTCGATGTCGCTGCGACTGCAACAGGAGGAAGGGGCGCGCATGCCTGAAGGTGTGACAACGCTATCCAAGCCGCTGGTGCTGGTGGTGGAAGACGAGGCGGCGCTGGCAACCATGCTCCGGTACAATCTGGAGAAGCAGGGTTTTCGCGTCGAGGAAGCCGGCGACGGGCAGGAGGCGTTGACCCGCATTGCCGAGTCGCAGCCCGATCTTGTGCTGCTGGATTGGATGCTGCCGGTGATGTCGGGCATCGAGGTGTGCCGGCAGATCCGCCGCCGCAGCACCACGCGCGACCTGCCGGTGATCATGGTGACGGCGCGCACCGAGGACCAGGACGCGGTGCGCGGCCTGAACACCGGTGCGGACGACTACATCACCAAGCCGTTCAACATGGAGGCGCTGCTCGCGCGCATGCGGGCGCTGCTGCGGCGGTCCAACGCGGTGCCGGCGAAGGGGCGGCTGGTGTTCCACGACATCACCATGGACCTCGCGGCACACCGGGTACAGCGCAACGCCCGCGCGGTGCATCTCGGCCCCACCGAGTTCCGGCTGCTGGAGTTCTTCATGCAGCACCCGCGCCGGGTGTTCTCGCGCGAGGAACTGCTGGATGCGGTATGGGGGCCGGACATCCATGTCGAGCCGCGCACGGTCGATGTGCATATCCGCCGGCTGCGCAAGTCGATCAACGGCGACGGCGAACTGGACGTGGTGCGCACGGTGCGCGCGGCCGGCTACGCGCTGGATACCGAGCCGGTCTGACGCCGCGCCGCCTACATCGGCGGCACCATTCCGTCCTTGCCCACCAGGATGCGCGCGGCGGCGACGCTGCCGTCGTCCTGCTTGCTGCCGAACAGGATCACGTGCGCGCCCGCGGTCAGCAACTCGGGCGTCGCCGGCTCGAAGCTGACGATCGGCGTCTCCGGCGGCACCGTCACGGTCTTCTGTCCGCCTTTGTACTCCACAGTGAGCGTGCGGCCGGAGGCGACCACGACGTCGCCGACGGTGCCGTTGGTCATCGTGCTTTCGGGTTGCAGGTCGAACGGGCGATGGCCTTCGCCGGTGCCGCGCATCGCCTCCGGGAATACGTGCACCTCGATCGCCACCAGCGTGCCGTTCGGGCCGGGCATCGCGGCGGTGCCGATGAAGCTGCCCTTGGCGATGCTGTCGAGGCTGGCGGGCACGATCGCGGTCACGCTGGTATCGGCCAGCAGCACCACCTTCACCTCCTCGCCGCCGCGCGTCGTCAGCGTCAGCCGGTCGCGATCGCGCGCGGTGATGGTGCCGCGCAGGCGCGCGGCGGGTGGGGTTTGCGCACCGGCCGGGGTGACGGCCACGGCGGCCAGCAGACCAGCGAGCACGGCGCGGCGAGACGGTGCCATGGTGACCTCCCTCACAATCCTCGGGACGTAGGCGATATCGGCGCGCGATCAAGCGCCGACGCGCCGGCCTAACGCTTCCGGCGGCGCAACTGGTCGAAATACACGATCACGATGATGAGCCCGCCGGTGATGATCCTCTGCCAGAAGGAGTTCACGTTCAGCAGGTTGGCGCCGTTGTTGATGGTGGCAAGGATGAACGCGCCGAGCAGCGGGCCGTGCCAGGAGCCGACCGCACCGAACAGGCTGGTGCCGCCGATCACCGAGGAGGCGATGGCCTGCAACTCCCAGCCTTCCGCCTGCGTCGCATTGCCGATGCCGATGCGCGACGCCAGCAGCAGTCCGACGAAGGCGGCGCAGACCGAGGACAGGATGTAGGCGGTGTAGGTGGTGCGGACCACGTTCACGCCGGAGAGGCGCGCCGCCTCGGCGTTGGAGCCGATGGCGAACAGATAGCGCCCCCAGCGGCTGTGGCTCAGATACAGCCATGCCGGAATCGCGACCACGATCACCATGGCGAACAGGTTCGGAATGTCGAACGGCGAGATGTCGATGCCGAACAGCGAGTTCAGCAGGTCGTTGCGCGAGAACTCGGTAAAGCTGTCGTTGGTGATCGAGATGGTGGCACCGTTGGTCATCAGCAGCCCGATGCCGCGCAGCGAGGTCAGCGTCGCCAGCGTGATGATGAACGGTGGCAGGCCCATCTTGACGATGCCGAAGGCGTGGAAGCTGCCGATGCCGACGCCGATCGCCAGCGTGATCAGGATCGAGGCCCAGATCGGCACGCCGTTGGTCAGCAGCATCGCCACGATGACGCTGGTGAAGCCGACCACGGCGCCGACCGACAGGTCGATGCCTGCGGTGATGATGACGAATGTCTCGCCGAGCGCCAGGATCGCGATCATCGCGCCCTGGCGCGCGAGATTGGGGATGTTCCGCTCGGTCATGAAGCTGTCGGTGAAAATCGTCAGCAGCACGCACAGAACCACCAGCAGGGCGACGAGCGTGAGGCCGAACGGGATATGCAGTCGCTTGCCGGCCGGCGGAAGCTGTCCGCTCTGCGTGGTGCTCATCGAACGGCGTCTCCTTGGAGCGTTGGGGTGGGGCGTCAGACGCCGATCGCGCGGGTGAGGACTTCCTCGTGGCTGGCGGCCTTGTGGCCGTAGCTGGCGGCCAGGCGGCCGCCGCGGAACACGTGCAGCGTGTCGGAGAGTTCGTAGACCTCGGGCAGGTAGGACGAGATCAGGATGATCCCCGCGCCCTGCCGCAGCAGCGTGCCCATCAGCCGGTAGATTTCCGCCTTCGTGCCGACGTCCACGCCCACGGTGGGTTCGTCAAAGATGAAGAGCTTGGCGCCGTGGTTGAGCCACTTGCCGATGACGATCTTCTGCTGGTTGCCGCCGGAGAGGCTGGAGGCGGGCGCGTTGCGCGATGCGGTCTTGATGCGCAGGTCGCCGATCTGGCGGTCGGCGTGCTCGGTCTCGGCCCGGCCGGACAGCAGCGGCCCGCGCGAGAGGCGCGGCAGGATCGGCAGGTTGATGTTGAAGCCGACCGGCAGGTTCAGGCACAGGCCCTGGTCGCGGCGGCTTTCCGGCGCCAGCGCGATGCCGAGGTTCAGCGCGTCGCGCTCGCTGCGGATCGTCACCTTCCGGTCCTGCCAGAGGATCTCGCCCGCGGTCGCCGGCTCGCGCCCGAACAGCGACAGCACGAACTCGCTGCGCCCGGCGCCGATCAGGCCGTACAGGCCGACGATCTCGCCCTCGCGCACGCTGACCGACACATCGGCGAAGCCGCGGCCGCTCAGATGGCGCGTCTCGATGATCGGCTTGCCGAACGGCACCACGTCCTTGTGGAAGATCTGCTCGATCGAGCGGTTGATCATGCCGCGGATCAGCTTTTCCTCGTCGGTGTCCTCGATGCGGCTGGTCGAGACCAGTTCGCCGTCACGCAGGATGGAGACCCGATCGGCGAGGTCGAACACTTCCTCCAGCCGGTGGCTGATGTAGACGATGGTGACGCCGCGCGCCTTCAGCCGCCGGATCAGCGCGAACAACTGCGCGGCTTCCTGGCGCGTCAGGTAGGCGGTCGGCTCGTCGAAGATCAGGAATTTGGTGCCGCGCGTCGCCGCGCGGGCGGTGGCGACAAGCTGCTGCTGGCCGATGGTGAGCGCGCCGAGCATGCCGCCGGCCGGAAGGTTGAAGCCGATGTCGTCGAGAATCTTCTGGGCGTCGCGCACCATCCTGCGGTGCTGCAACATGCCGTACTTCACCTCCTCGTCGCCGAGGAACAGGTTGCCGGCCACCGTCAAATGCGGGCAGAGCACCACTTCCTGATGCACCGCGTTGATGCCCAGCGCGATCGCGTCATGCGGGCTGGTGATGTGCGCGGGCGCGCCCTGCCACAGGATCTCGCCCGAGCTGCGCACATGCACGCCGGTGAGCAGCTTGATCAGGGTGGATTTGCCGGCGCCGTTCTCGCCGACGATGGCGTGGACCTCGCCGGGCAGGAACGCGAGATCGACCGCTTTCAGCGCGTGCGTGCCGGTGAAGCGCTTGTCGAGTTTCCGCAGTTCCAGGATCGGGACACGCGCCGCTGCAACGCCCGCCGCATGGGTGGGGGAGGCCGTGATCATGGACGTTTCCGCGTTTGTTCTTGACCGTCGATCTGATGGGAACACGAATCCGCCGCGCTGGCCAGAGCCGCCGCGCGGTGGGCCGCCTGGGGGCGGCGGCCAGCCGCCCCCTACGCCAAACCGAAGAGCGTTACTTCACCTTCGGGTTCAGCAGTTGCTGCGAGCGCGGCGTGTCCATGGTGCCCTTGGTGATCAGGTTGGCACCGGTATCGACGAACGCCGCAACCTTCTCGCCCTTGGAGGCGGCGAGCGCGGTCTTGATGCCGTCATAGCCCATGCGGTACGGGTCCTGCACCACGAGGGCGGAGATCACGCCGGCCTTGAGGAAGCCGACCGTCTTGTCGTCGCTGTCGAAGCCCACCAGCAGCAGCTTGCCGCCGAGCTTGTTCTCGGCAACCGCCTGGCCGACGCCCTGTGCCATGATCAGGTTGTCGGCGAAGATGCCACGCAGCTTCGGGTCGGCCGTGATCAGGTCGGTGGCGATGTTCAGGCCGGTGGTGGCCTGGCCGTCGGCGACCTTGTCGGCGACCACCTTCAGGCCGGGATACTTGGCGGCCAGTTCCTCCTTGAAGCCCTTGACCCGCGCATCGAGCGAGCCGACGCCCGGCAGGCTGTTGATGACGGCGACTTCGCCCTCGGCACTGCCGTACTTGGCCTTGATCGCGTCGGCGAGGCCGTCGGCGGCGATGCGGCCGCCCTGCTCGTTGTCGGTGGTCAGGAACGAGGTGAACGCCTTGCTGTCCGCCGAGCTGTCGATGCCGATGATCTTCACCTTCTTGGCGGCTTCGTCGATCGGCTTGCCGAGCGCCTGGAACTGCGTCGGCGAGATCACGACGGCGGCCGGGCTTTCGGCGACCGCGTTCTCCAGAATGGTGATCTGGCCGTTGATGTCGGACTCGGACTGGGCGCCGAGTTCGGGCACCTTGACGTGCAGATCCTTGCCGGCCTGGCGGGCGCCGGCGAGCACGATCTGCCAGTAGAACGAGGTGGTATCCTTGACGATGATGGGAATGGTCGGGTCTGCGGCCTTGGCAGCCGGGCCGCCGAACGTGGCGACGGACGCAACCATACCGGCGAGAAGCAGCTTCTTCACTTGGGTGACCCCCCTAGGTCATTGATTTCATTCGGCGCAAGCGCCAGGTCGTGTTGCCGAGCCTGTGCGCTCGGCAACGAGGTATGGACGTTCCTGCAGACTAAATCAACTGCTCTCAGTAACTAGGGGAGGCAGAAGCGGCCGTTATTCGGCCGCCACGCTCGCTCGGGCGCCCTTGGCGACGCTCGCGACGATGCCGCGCAACTCGTCGAGCAGCGCGCCGCCCGCGGTGGTGCGTTCCACCAGGATGCTGCGACGATCCGACGGGTCCGGCGCCCGGCGGGTCAGGTTCAGTTCGCCCAGCTTGTCGAGCGAGCGCGTAATGACCGACTTGGACACGTTCAGCTCGGCCGCGAGCCCGCGCACCGTATGATCGCCGGTCTTCAGGTAGCAGGTCAGATACACCGCCAATTGGTGCGCGGAGAGCGCGGGGCCGTCGCGGCGCACCAGCGCCACGATCACCTCGCGCAACATCAGCACGGCGAGTTCCGGAGAGGGGGCGTCGTTCATCGAGCGTGTCCTTTGTGCCTTGGCACAGCCAGACGTGGTCGCGGGCGACGCCCCGGGGCCGCCATCCTTGTGGGGAGACGGACCTGGGCGGCACACGATGCTGTCGGGCTGCAGTGTCGCGGAATGCCTTGGCAACAGTGTAATGCCGGCTGCGCGGGCTTGCCCAGTCGGTCACCGGTTCGGTACGGAATCTTGTTGCCGTCGGGCGATCAACTCATCGTGTTAAGCCGCTGCCACGCCAACAGCAGCAGCAGCACGGCGTTCGCCAGCATCACCGCCGGGGCCAGCCGCACCAGACGGCCGCGCCAGACCCGGCCGGCCATGTGCCCCGCCAAACCGACCGCAACCAGGCTCGGCACCGTGCCCAGGCCGAACGCCAGCATCGCCAACGCGCCACGGATCGGGCCGCCCGAGGCGGCGGCGACCATGAGCGCCGCATAGAGCACGCCGCAGGGCAGGAAGCCAAGCGCCAGCCCGAGCAAAAGCCCCCCGCTCCAGTGCGTCCGGTCGATCCGCTTGGTGACGCGGGCGAGTGAGCGGCTCCATCCGCCCGGTGCCCGCTCCAGCGCCGGTGCGCAGGCGTGGAACCTGGGCGAGAGGCGGGCCGCGGCGTGCGCCACGAACAGCAGCGCGCCGGCCAGCAGCAGCAGGGCAGAGAGGCGGCCGAACCAGGGTTGCCGCCCCGCGGCGGCCCCCAGCGCGGCGGCGAGGGCGCCCAGGCCCGCGTAGGTGCTGAGCCGCCCGAAGTGATACGGCAGCAGCAGGGCCGACGACAGCCGCGCCGATTCGCACAGCCGTGCCGCCGGCAACCGGGCGAGCCTGTCGGAGACCTGGCCGAGCACGAAACCGCCGCACATCGGCGCACAATGCATCACCCCGCCGGCAAGGCCCGCGAGCAACAGGCCCGGCAGCGTCGGCCCGGCATTGCCGCACCACGCGGCGAATTCGCCCAACGATGCAAACACGTCGCCATCCCTTCGGTGCTGCCGCGGCGCGGGCTCTGCAGCGTTCACCATTCACCCACATTGACTTGCGTCAATGCGCCTGGGCGGCGGGGCGCGCAACCGTCCTGCCAAGGGTGGACCAGGCAAGGTCCGCCCCGTTCGATTTCGGGGAGCGGTTATGAGCGGTGATACCGTGAGCGACGTGGTCGTGGGGCTGCTGGTCGCGGTCCTGGGGCTGGCGGGCCTGTTTCTGACGGCCGGGGCGCTGGACGACGAGATCTACATCTTCGGGCTCGGCCTGATGGCATTCGCCGTGCTGTTCGACCTCGGGCTGATCAAGGCGCATTTCGACCGCCGCGAGCGGGCGAAGGGGGCCGCACCATGAGCGCCGCCGTCGCCGCCGGCGTGCCGATCGAATACAACGAAGCCGTCATCAAGAAGTTCGTCATCGCGACGATGTTCTGGGGCGTGGTGGCGTTCCTCGTCGGCATTGCCATCGCCGCCGAGTTGTGTTGGCCGACGATCAGCTTCGGCCTGTCGTTCCTGAATTTCGGCCGGCTCCGCCCGGTGCATACGTCGGCCGCGATCTTCGCGTTCGGCGGCAACGCGCTGTTCGCCACCTCGTTCTACGTGGTGCAGCGCACCTGCCGCGCGCGCCTGTTCGGCGGCGAGGCACTGGCGAACTTCCTGTTCTGGGGCTACAACTTCTTCATCGTCATGGCGGCGCTGAGCTACGTGCTCGGCTACAGCCGCGGCCAGGAATACAGCGAGCCCGAGTGGCATCTGGAACTGTTCCTGGTGCTGGTCTGGGTGTTGTACGCGGTCGCGTTCATCGGCACCGTGCTGATGCGCGAGGAGCCACACATCTACGTGGCGAACTGGTTCTACATGGCGTTCATCCTGACCATCGCCGTGCTGGTGCTGGGCAACGCCGCGGCGCTGCCGGTGAGCTTTTTCGGCGCCAAGAGCTACAGCGCCTATTCCGGCGTGCAGAACGCGATGATCCAGTGGTGGTATGGCCACAACGCGGTCGGCTTCTTTCTGACCGCGGCGTTCCTGGGCATGATGTACTACTTCATCCCCAAGCAGGCCAACCGTCCCGTCTACAGCTACCGGCTGTCGGTGGTGCATTTCTGGTCGCTGATCTTCATGTACATGTGGGCCGGTCCGCATCACCTGCACTGGACCTCGCTGCCGGACTGGACGCAGACGCTCGGCATGGCATTTTCGATCATGCTGTGGATGCCGAGCTGGGGCGGCATGATCAACGGCCTGATGACGCTGTCGGGTGCATGGGACAAGCTGCGCACCGACCCGGCGCTGCGCTTCTCCGTCACCGCCGTCGGCTTCTACGGCATCGCCACGTTCGAGGGGCCGGTGATGTCGATCCGCGACGTCAACGCGCTGAGCCACTACACCGACTGGGGCATCGGCCACGTGCATTCCGGTGCGCTCGGCTGGGTCGCGTTCATTTCCTTCGGCGCGATCTACTACATGGTGCCGGCGCTGTGGAAACGGGCGGGCCTGTATTCGTCCAAGCTGACCGCGTGGCATTACTGGATCGCGACGCTCGGCATCGTGCTCTACATCACCTCGATGTGGGTCGCCGGCATCATGCAGGGGCTGATGTGGCGCGCCTACGACCAGTACGGGTTCCTGCAGTATTCCTTCGTGGAATCCGTGGTCGCCGTGCACCCGTACTACATCATCCGGCTGATGGGTGGCGTGCTGTTCCTGCTCGGTGCGCTGATCATGGTCTTCAACCTCGTCATGACGGTGCGCAGCCCATCCACCCAGCGGCAGGACGCGGCCGTGCCGTCCGGCGCCGTGCTCGTGGGAGCGTGAGATGAACTTCCTCCGCCAAGACTTCATCGAGCGCAATGCGATCCTGCTGCTCGTGCTGACGTTGTGCACCATCGCGGTCGGCGGCATCGTCGAGATCGTGCCACTGTTCACCATCGAGACCACGGTGGAGCACGTGAAGGGCATGCGGCCCTACGCGCCGCTCGAACTCGCAGGCCGCGACATCTATGTCCGCGAGGGCTGCTACCTCTGCCACAGCCAGCAGATCCGCGCGCTGAAGGACGAGGTGGAGCGCTACGGCCACTACAGCCTCGCGGCCGAGAGCATGTATGACCATCCGTTCCAGTGGGGCAGCAAGCGCATCGGCCCGGACCTGTCGCGCGTCGGCGGCAAGTATTCCAGCGACTGGCACTATGCCCACCTGAGCAACCCGCAGGCGCTGGTGCCGGAAAGCCTGATGCCGCGCTACGCCTTCCTGGCCGAGCAGCCGCTCCGCTACGACCGCATCGCCGACAACATGCGCACGCTGCGCACCCTCGGCACGCCGTACACCGACGAGCAGATCGCCAGCGCGCGCAGCGATGTGGAGACACAGGCTGCGGCCGACAGCCCGGACGCGGACGCGTTGAAGAAGCGCTATCCGAAGGCGGTGACCGTGCAGGGCGATGGGCACCAGGTGACGGAGATGGACGCGCTTGTCGCCTATCTGCAGGTGCTCGGCACGATGGTGGACTTCGCCGACACCACCACCGAACAACTGCAGCAGTAGGGGCGGCGTGCGATGATCATGGACATCATCCTGTGGCTGATGGCGCGCTCGATCGTGGGTGTCGGCCTGGTCTTCCTGCTGCTGATGGCAACACTGTACTGGCCCGGCCGGCGTGCGCGCTTCGAGCGTGACGCGATGATCCCGCTGCGCGACGACCAGTAAGGAAAAGGCGCAATGCCGACCAAGATCGAGAAGGATTCCCTTTCTGGCCGCGAGACGACGGGCCACGAATGGGACGGCCTCAAGGAACTGAACAACCCGCTGCCGAAATGGTGGCTGTATGTCCTGTTGGCGACGATCATCTGGGCGATCGGGTGGCTGATCCTCTATCCGGTGCCCGGGATCACCGGACATACCAGCGGCCTGCTGCACTACTCGTCGCGCGCGAATGTCGATGCCGACGTCAAGGCGCTGGCAACGAAGCGATCGGCGTATATGGACAAGATCGCGGCGACGCCAATCGACGACGTCAAGAAGGACCCGCAACTGCTCGCCATGGCGACGACCGCCGGGCGCATCACCTTCGCCAACAACTGCGCGCCATGCCATGGCACCGGTGGCGAAGGCCATGTCGGCTACCCGAACCTTGCCGACGACGTGTGGCTGTGGGGCGGCAAGCTCGCCGACATCGAGACGACGGTCACGCATGGCATCCGCAGCAGCGATCCCGACGCGCGGGTGAGCCAGATGCCGCGCTTCGGCCTCGACGGCGTGCTGAAGCCCGAGCAGATCCAGCAGGTTGCCGACTACGTGATGACGCTGTTCGGCCAGGGCGAGGCCGGCAAGGACGTGGCGGCGGGGCAGGCGATCTTCGCCGAGAACTGCGTCGCCTGCCACGGCGCGAACGGCGAGGGCAACCGCGACGCCGGCGGGCCGCCGCTGAAGAGCCAGGTGCACCTGTACGGCGACACGCGCGCGGCGGTGGTGTCGCAGATCACCAACCCGCGCATGGGCGTGATGCCGAACTGGAATGCGCGTCTCGACAAGGCCACCATCCGCAGCGTTGCGATCTACGTGCACGCGCTCGGCGGCGGCGAGTGAGCCTGTGCAGGAGTAACCGGCCATGTCCCGCATCACACCCGTCGGCAAGCCTGCCCGCGATCCGAGGATGAGCGGGCCGCCCGGCCTCTACGCGGAGCGCACGAAGGTCTATCCGCGAGCGGTCGGCGGGATTGCGCGCGACGTCAAGTGGGCGATCCTGCTGTTCTGCCTGACGGTCTACTACACGCTGCCCTGGGTGCGCTGGGACCGCGGCCCCGGCCGCGCCACCCAGGCGGTACTGCTGGACCTGAACACGGAGCGCTTCCATGTCTTCGGCCTGGAGTTCTGGCCGCAGGACATCTACTTCCTCACCGGTGCGCTGATCCTCGGCGCGGTCGGGCTGTTCCTGGTCACCAGCCTGTTCGGCCGCATCTGGTGCGGCTACGCCTGCCCGCAGACGGTATGGACCGACCTGTTCATGTTGATCGAGCGGCAGATCGAGGGCGACCGCAATGAGCGCATGCGCCGCGACAAGGCGCCGCCGAGTTTTGATCGTGCGCGGCGCAAGCTGGTCAAGCACGCCGCGTGGCTCGGCATCGCCTTCTGGACCGGTGGCGCCTGGATCATGTATTTTGTCGATGCGCCGACGGTGACACGGGAGTTCTGGACCGGGCAGGCGAGTTCTGCCGTCTACGGCTTCACGCTGATGTTCACCGCGACAACCTATGTTCTCGCCGGCTGGGCGCGCGAGCAGGTGTGCACCTACATGTGCCCGTGGCCGCGCTTCCAGGCCTCGATGCTCGACGAGCAGAGCATCATCGTGACGTATCAGGGCTGGCGCGGCGAGCCGCGCGGCCATCGCAAGCATGGCAGCGAGACGAAGCTCGGCAACTGCATCGACTGCAGCGCCTGCGTCAACGTCTGCCCCACCGGCATCGACATCCGCGACGGCATCCAGCTCGAATGCATCAACTGCGGCCTGTGCGTCGACGCCTGCAACGAGATCATGGAGAAAAGCGGCGGCGCGCCCTGGCTGATCACCTGGGACACGCTGGCGCGCCAGAAGGCCGCCGCCGCCGGCCGGCACGCGCGGTGGCGCTTCTTTCGGCCCCGCACCTTCATCTATCTCACGGTGCTGGTCCTCGCAGTGTCCGTGATGGGCGTCGCGCTGGCAACCCGCTCGCACCAGATCCTGTCGGTGCAGCACGACCGTGCGCCACTGTTCGTGCATCTGAAGGACGGATCGTACCGCAACGCCTACACCATCAAGGTCGCCAACAAGACCACGCGTGACGGCAACTTCTCCCTCACCGTCAGCGATCTTGAGGATGGGACATTGATGCAGGCGGAGGATGAGACGCGATCGGCCACGCTGATGCTGCCGGTTCCGGCCGACAGCATCGCCACGTTCCGCGTGTTCGCGGCCGGCCGGCCCGCGCGCCTGCACGAGGGGTCCGAGGACGTCGCGTTCACGCTGCGCAACAGCGAGACCGGCGAACAGACCGTCGACCCCTCGATCTTCATGGGCCCCGGCGCGCCAGTGCGCTGAACGGAGGAGCAAGTGATGCAAACGGTTCCCGCACCCCAACCCCACAGCGCCTGGCGCTACTACCCGCATGCGTTCGTCGCCGCCCTCGGTGTCGTCGTGCTGGTGAATATCGGCATGGTGTGGGCGGCGCTGCACACCTTCCCCGGCGTCGCCGCGCTCGACGTGTTCGACCACAGTAACGTCTACGACGAAGTGTTGGCGGAAGCGGCGCGCGAGGCGGCGATCGGCTGGACGGTGCAGCCGGCGGGCGAGGCGGTGACGCCGGAACTGTCGCTGGCGGGCCGCGACGGCCAGCCGCTTGCCGGCGCCATCGTGACGGCGGAAGCGCGGCGCCCGCTCGGCCCGGACATGAAGACGCCGCTGGCATTTCAGGAGACGGCGCCCGGCCATTATGTCGCCGCCGCACCGCTGCCGGCGGTCGGGCAATGGGAATTGCGGCTGCTGATCGTCCGCCAGGGCCAGACGATGCACGCGACCCGGCGGATCGTCGCCAAGTGAGCCTTTCTCTCGTTGCCGAGGCACCTCCCGCCTCCGGGACCGTGGCGGAGGCAACCTGCGTGCATTGCGGCCTGCCGGCCCCGGCCGGGCGGCGGTTCTGCTGCCCGGGCTGCGCCGCGGCCTTCGAGACCATCCAGGGCCTCGGCCTCGGCAGCTATTACCGCGAGCGCGTGCTCGACCCAGCCGCCCGCGCGCCGCGCCCGGAAAGCGCCGAGCGCTGGGATCTCGGCCGCTGCATCACCACCGCGCCCGACGGCACCCACGCGATGACGCTTGCGGTCGACGGTCTGCAATGCGGCGCTTGCGTCTGGCTCATCGAATCCGCACTCGGCCGCGAGCCGGCGCTTGCCAGCGGCCGCGTCAACATGACCACGCGGCGGCTGCGGCTGACGTGGAAAGGCGCGGCGGGCGATGCGGAGCGGTTCGTCGGGCTGGTGGAACGGCTCGGCTACCGGCTGGTGCCGTTTGACCCGGCGGCGCTGGCGGCCGCGCAGGACCGCACCGAGCGGCAATTGCTGCGGGCGCTCGCGGTCGCCGGGTTCGCCTTCGCCAACATCATGCTGGCCTCGGTCGGCATCTGGGCCGGCTTCGTGCAAGGCATGGGGCCGGCGACGCGGTCGCTGCTGTACTGGGAATCGGCGCTGATCGCGCTGCCGGCGGTCGCCTATGCCGGGCGGCCGTTCTTCCGCTCGGCCTGGGCGGCGCTGCGGCACGGCCGCACCAACATGGACGTGCCGATTTCCGTTGGCGTGCTGCTGGTCACGGCGCTGAGCCTCTCGCAGGTGATCCAGGGCGGCGAGCACGCCTATTTCGACAGCGCCTGTTCGCTGCTGTTCTTCCTGCTGATCGGCCGCGTGCTGGACCATCGCGCGCGCGGCCAGGCGCGGGCCAGCGCCGAGCAACTGCTGACGCTGCGCGGCGGCGATGTCGCCGTGCTGCAACCGGACGGCAGCACGCTGCGCCGCGCCGCCGAGAGCGTGGCCCCCGGCGCGCGCGTGCTGGTCGGCATGGGCGAGCGGATCGGCGTCGATGGCGTGCTGGAGCGCGGCGAGACCACGCTCGACGCCAGCCTCGTCACCGGCGAAAGCCTGCCGGCTGCCGCGGCGCCCGGCACGCCGGTATTTGCCGGCACGCTCAATCTCGGCGGCGCGATCACGGTGCGCGCGACGGCGACCGGCGGCGGCACGTTGCTGGCCGAATGCGTCAGGCTGATCGAAGCGGCGGAGACGCGCAAAGGCCGGTTCGTGGTGCTCGCGGACCGGGTAGCGCGGCGCTACGCCCCGGCGGTGCACATCCTGGCCTCGGCCACGTTCCTGTGGTGGTGGCTGCTGCGCGGCGCCCCGGTCGGCCAGGCGCTGCTGACCGCCTGTGCGGTGCTCATCATCACCTGCCCCTGCGCGCTGGCGCTCGCAGTGCCGGCGGTGCAGGTGATCGCCGCGTCCTTCCTGTTCCGCGCCGGCATCCTGTTGAAATCGGCGACCGCGCTGGAACGGCTGGCCGAAGTGGACACCGTCGTGTTCGACAAGACCGGCACGCTGACCGAGCCGATGCCGGCGCTGGTTGCCTCGCCGGGGCCCGACGCATTGCACCGCGCGGCGACGCTCGCCGCTGCCAGCCGCCACCCGCTCGCTCGCGCACTGCTGGCCGCGGCCGGCGCCGTACCGGCGGCCGATTGTGTCGAGGAACATCCCGGGCAGGGGCTGTCGCTGGCGACCGGCGCCGGAGACATCCGGCTCGGCAGCCGCGCCTTTGCCGGCGACGCGGCCGCGCCCGGGTCGGACGGACCGGAGCTTTGGCTCGCCGTACCCGGGGCCGCGCCGGTGCGCTTCGCCTTCGCCGAACGGCTGCGCGCCGATGCGGTGGAGACAGTGCGGGCGCTGCGCGACATGGGGCTGGAGGTGCATCTGGCCTCCGGCGACCGCGCGGCGGCGGTGGCCCGCGTTGCCGAGACGCTCGGCATTGACAGGTGTCAATCGGACTGCCGGCCGGCCGACAAGGTGGCGCTGGTCGAGCGGCTGTGCGCTGAAGGGAAAAAAGTGCTGATGGTCGGCGACGGGCTCAACGACGGCCCCTGCCTCGCCGCCGCCAGCGTCTCGCTGTCGCCCTCCACGGCGGCCGACATCAGCCAGACGGTGGCGGACGTGGTGTTCCAGGGCGCGAAACTGGCGCCGGTCGCGACCGTGCTGCGTGTCGCCCGCCGGGCGCGGGCGGTGATGCGGCAGAACCTCGCTTTGTCGTTCGCCTACAACGCGATCACGCTGCCCATCGCCATGGCCGGTCTGGTGACGCCCTGGCTCGCCGCCGTCGCGATGTCGAGTTCCTCGCTGCTGGTCATGGCCAACAGTTTTCGGGCCCGGAGGGTGCGGTGACGTCGATCCTGTATCTGATCGGAATCAGCCTCTGCCTCGGCGCGTTCGGCCTCGCCGCGTTCCTGTGGTCGCTGCGCAGCGGCCAGTACGACGACATGGAAGGGGCGGCGAGCCGCATCCTGTTCGACGACGCGCCCGCCGCTGGTCCCCAGCCTACGCCGCCGAGAACCGGTACACCGTCCGCGACCTGAACACCTCGCCGGGCCGCAGCACGACGGAGGGAAACGCCGGCCTGTTGGGGCTGTCGGCAAAGTGCTGCGTTTCCAGGCACAGCGCGCCATGCCGGGTATACGGGGCGCCGAGCCAGTTGCCGGTGTAGAGCTGGATGCCGGGTTCGGTCGTCTCGACCTCCATGGCGATGCCGCCGGCCGCCACACGCGCGGCGAACCGGGGCGCCGCGGTCGGCGCGCTGCCGAGCACGAAATTCTGATCGTAGCCGCCGCCGATCTTCAGCGGCGGAAAATCCGCGTCGATCCGGTCGCCGATGCGGCGCGGCGTGCGGAAATCGAGCGGCGTGCCGGCGACCGGCGCCAGTTCGCCGGTCGGGATCAGGCTCGCGTCCGTCGCCGTGTAGGTTGCGGCCGGGATCTCCAGCACGTGGTCGAGCACGGAGGAATGGCCGGCGCCTTCGAGGTTGAAATAGGCGTGGTTGGTCAGGTTCAGCACGGTCGGCGCATCGGTATGCGCGGCGTAGTCGATCGCCAGCCCGTCGCCCTCGATGGCGTAGCGCACTTCCACGTCCAGCTTGCCCGGAAACCCCTGGTCGCCGTCGGCGCTGGTCAGACGCAGCAGCAGCGCGTCGTCGTCCGGTTCGCCCGACCACACCCGATAGGCGAAGCCGCCCGGCCCGCCATGCAGCGTGTTGGTGCCGTTGTTCAGCGGCAGCGTGTACTCGTGGCCGTCGAGCACGAAGCGCCCGGCGCCGATGCGGTTGGCGTAGCGCCCGGTCAGCGCGCCGAGATGGGACTTGTCCGCCAGCCACGCCTCCAGCGTGTCGAAGCCGAGATTGACGTTGCGCTTTCCCGCGGCCGTCGGGACGTCCAGCGTGACGATGCGCCCGCCATACTCGATGATCGTGGCGCTGAGGCCCGACGCGCTGCCGATGTCGAAGGCATCAACCGCGGTGCCATCCGGCATCCGCCCGAACAGGCGTGACTGCATTGTGCTTCCCCCCAGCGAATGCCGGCAGCCTACGCAGGCGGCGCAGGCGCGCACAAGCGGGCTGCCTCGCCAGCCCCAAACGGATATCGCGTTGCGGCAACACGCCCACCGGCGCTACGGTCGTTTCGGTATCTCGGGAGGCGCCGGGGATGGGGCTGGCCAGACTGTCGGTCATTCTGGTCGCCCTGCTGGGCCCGGACTGGTTGCCGCCTGCGCCCGACGTGCAGTTCACCCAGGTGGACCAGCAGGGCAACGAACTCGGCGACAGCTATCCGGCGACATGCGGTATGGGGATCTGTCGCGCGTCGTTTCCTGTCGAATTCGGCAACCGGCATTGCCTGTTCAACGCCTGGGTGGAGTTGCCGAAACCGGGCGGCACGGGCCTGACCGTGGTGGCGCAAGGGCCTTGCCAGCCGGGCTTCACGCGCTTCAATCCGCCCGCGACCGACATATCGGAGGCGTTCCGCGTCGACGCCCACGGGGCGGCAACCAAGGTTCTGGAGGTTGCCGGGACCGGAGGCCTGCGGTTGCTGTCGGACCGGGCGGCCGACGCCACCTTCATCCGCTTCGACGTGATCCTGTCCACGACCGACCATCGCTGACCACACGCCAGCGTCCCCGCCAACTCAGCGTCCCCTTCGGGGGACTTGGAACCGCCCCGCGAAAGGTGGAGCATGGCGGCGGAGGCGCGCATGAACGTCCAGACCCAAACCGAAGCACCGCCGCTGCTGCGCCATGACGAGGCCGGCGTGGCGTGGCTCACGCTGAACCGCCCGGCGGCGCGCAACGCGCTGTCCGTCTCGCTGATGGCGGCGCTGGACGGGGCGCTGGACGCAATCGCAGCCGATGCCTCGGTGCGCGTCGTGGTGATCGGCGCCGCCGGGCCGGCCTTCTGCGCCGGCCACGACCTGCGGGAGATCCGCGCAAACCCCGGCCGCGCAACGATGGAGGCGCTGTTCCGGCAATGCTCGGCGCTGATGACCCGCATCGTGCGGCTGCCCAAACCCGTCGTCGCGCGCGTGCACGGCGTCGCCACCGCCGCCGGCTGCCAGCTCGTGGCCAGTTGCGACCTCGCGGTTGCCGCCGCCGACGCGCGTTTCGCCACGCCCGGCGTCAATATCGGCCTGTTCTGCTCGACGCCGATGGTGGCACTGTCGCGCAACGTCGGCCGCAAGGCGGCGCTGGAGATGCTGCTGACCGGCGACCTGATCGACGCGGCGCGCGCCCGCGAGATCGGCCTGGTCAACCGCGTCGTGCCGCCCGACGAGCTTGACGGCGCCGTCGCCGCCCTGGCCGCGCAGATTGCCGGCAAAAGCGCGCTGACGGTCGCGATCGGCAAGGAAGCGTTCTACCGGCAGGCGGACATGGACCTCGATGCCGCCTATGCATATGCCGCCGAGGTGATGACCCGCAACATGATGGCGCGCGACGCGGGCGAGGGGATCGATGCGTTCCTCGCCAGGCGCCCGCCCGTCTGGACCGATACCTGAGGCACAAGGGAGACGGAGATGGACCAGCCCCACCCGGCAACCCCGGTCTATGACCGGACGGTGGAAGACGTCGGCAATATCGTCGAGTTCGGGCACGTGAACGTGCTTGTGCCCGACCAGCAACTGGCGACGCTGTTCTACGTCAGCGGGCTCGGCCTGACGCGCGACCCGTATCTGATGACCAGCACCGACAACATGTGGATCAATGTCGGCGCGCAGCAGTTCCATTTGCCCACCGGGCGCGCGCAAGTGGTGCGCGGCGTCACCGGCATCGTCATCCCCGATCTCGCGCCGCTGCGCCGGCGGCTGGAGCGGGTGGGGCCGATGCTCTCCGGCACGCGCTTCTCCACCACCGAACGCGACGGCGCGGTCGAGGTGACGTGCCCCTGGGGCAACCGGATCCGGCTGCACACGCCGGCCGAGCATTTCGGCCCGGTGGCGCTGGGCATCGTCTATGTCGAACTGGACGCTCCGGTCGGCAGCGCCGAGGGCATCGCGCGATTCTATCGGGAGATCCTGCACGCCCCCGCGCAGGCCGGCCATGACTCGCGCGGCAAATTCGTCCGCGCCGGCTGCGGCACCAACACCACGCTGCTCTATCGCGAGACCGCGGCCGCGCAGCCGGCCTACGACGGCAACCATATCCAGATCGCGCTCGCCGACTTCTCCGGCCCGCACGAGCGGCTGTTGGCGCGCGGGCTGATCACCGAGGAAAGCGACCAGCACCAGTATCGCTTCCAGGCGCTGACCGACCTGGAGAGCGGCGCCGTGCTGGTGGAGGTGGAACACGAGGTGCGGTCGATGCGGCACCCGCTGTTCAACCGGCAACTGGTGAACCGCAACCCGCTGCAATCCAACCGCCATTACGCGCCCGGCCGGGAAGCGTGGCCGTGGTCGGCGCCGCTGGAATAGGCCGGTTCCGCATCAAAAAAAAGGGCGGCGTCCGGAGGGACGCCGCCGAGTTTGGTAAGGGAACGCCTCGTGAGGCAAGCCAGCGGTGAAGCACCGCTGTAGATGGCAGATAGTGTTCGGGGATGCCGTTGCAAATGAACTCGCCGTTACATACCGGCCATGCACTGCCGACAACTGGCAGCGTCCCGGCCGTTCTACCGGTGCCGACCTTGGACCATGTCGTGGTCAACGTCCGCGACCGCATGGACGACGCCGCGGCACTGTATCGCCGACTGGGCTTCACGCTCACGCCACTTGGCCGGCACACGCTCGGCTCGATCAATCACTTGGCGATGTTCGGCACCGACTACATGGAACTGCTCGGCGTTCCGCCCGACGGCGCCCAGCGCACCGACGTGCTGGACTGGCCCACCGGCCTCAACGGCGTGGTCTTCGGCACCAACGATTCCGACACGCTGCACGCGACCCTCGCCGCTGCCGGCGCGCCGGTGCTGCCGCCGCTCGCGTTTTCGCGCCCCGTTGCACTTTCAAATGAGGTGCGGGACGCATCGTTCCGCGTAGTGCGCATCGACAAGCCGGCGGTCGCCAGCGGCCGCATGTTCTTCTGCCACCACCTGACGCGCGACGTGGTCTGGCGTGACGAGTTTCGCCGCCACGCCAACGGCGTGCTCGGCATCGAGGGCGTGGTGATCGCGGCGGACCGCCCGGAGACGCTCGGCGCCCTGTTTTCGTCGTTGTTCGGCCCGGATGCGGTGCGGCCGATTTCGGGCGGGCTGCGCCTGCTGCTGGGCCTGACGCGGCTGGACGTGGTCTTGCCGGCCGAGGTGGCCCGCCGCTTCGGCCCCGCCGCGCCCGCGCCGGACGGGCGGGCGGAGGCGATGGCGGCGCTGACGTTCCGAACAGCGGACCTCGCCCGCGCCGAGGCTGCCCTGGCCGCCGGCGGCATCCAGGGCGTGCTGAGCGCGCCCGACCGGCTGCTGGTGCCGGCGGCGGAGGCGTTCGGGGTGACGCTGGAGTTCCGGGCGTAGTCGCGGTCGGGTAGGCTTGTCCTGTGCTGCCGAGATCCACACCGACCACGACGTCGTCCGCCAGCGCCTGCTCGTGACAGTGCAGGCGGTTGCCGGGGTGGAGTGACGCCGACGCCGCTTGCCGATTCTCAGCCGCAGAGCGTCGTTGCGGAAACCAGCGCTGCCAACGGCAGGTGGTGCGCGAGGGTCCTCGACCGGCTGCGAGCGGGCCTCGGGTCGCACGCGGCAGCCAGCCCCATTGGCTGCAGCGCCTGCATCGTCCGTTGGATTTCGGACGTCAGCGCCTCGATCCGTTGCTGGCGGCGCTCCCAATCCTTGCGCCGCTTCGCCGGGACCTCGGCGGCCACGCGATGGGGCAGCCTGTCCGGCAGTAGGTAATCGCCACACGCCAGCCGGACGCCGCCGAGCTCCTCCCAGAACGCGTCGTAGGAACCCAGGTGCATCCTGGGGGCCTTCTTGCCGTACAGGATGTGCGACGACAAAGCCGTGGCGAGCACCCGTTCGGTGCCGAAATATCGGCCGAGCTGGTACACCGCCTCCATGGCGACGCACTTCGGCCGCAGACCATTGAGCGACTTCGTTGCTGCCTTGACTGCGTCCTTTCCAAGTGGAGGCGGTGGTCCCTGGATGCCACCGATTCGCAGGCACAACGCGCCCGTCGGCATGCGGCCGATGCAGAATGTGAGATCCGCAAGCCTGATCCCGGTCGCGCACGACTGCACCGAGATCGTGGCCTCGCCCTCCCTGCGATAGCCGAACGGGGTGTGACTGAGCGAAATATCGTAGGCGTCGCCGGTGTCGGTCATGCGGGCAAGGCGGATCGGCTCGCACTTCAGGAAGCTGGCCAACGCCGCATCGCCTATCCCGCGCATCAGCGTCGTGTAGTGGGCGATCAGCAGGTCGACCCGCTCATCGGCGGTCAGACCCAGCCGCACATGCTCGCGACCGATCTTCAGCAACGCATCGACCTGGACCCGCCGTGACGGAAAGCTTGGGGCGACCTGCGCGAAATACCGGAGCAGCCGCAGCGTCGGCACCGGATACACCAAGCCGCGGAGCGCAAACCTTGCGGCCGGCCTGAGTGAACGCCTTTCTGCCGAGATCAGCCGGATCGCCCAAAGAAAATGTCGCAACATATGACCTCGTAATTGCAAGGTATACGGTAACGATATGCAGGAGGCAATAACAATCGGCCCGTGTCGTGCGCGGTTTCGAGACCGCGGACGTAGCGCGAGCCTTACAGCCGCCTTACACCGCACGCAAACTTGGGGCATTTTCCGGCGCGGCCAGATGCGCGGCCACGCGGCGGCAGCGGCCCGGGCATGCGGAAGCGGCAGGGCATCGCACCGTCGACTGACCCCACATGTTCACGCCCCGTGGCATGCAGAGAAGGGGCGGCGAACGGGCCGATTGCGTATCAGGAATGGGCGTTGACGATGGCCGGACAAAGCCCGCTCGTCCGCTAGGTTCCCTGCTCCAGCAGATACCCCCGATACTTCAGCCGCAGCGCCAGCTTGCTGAGCTTCCCCGTCGCCGTGTGCGGCAATTCGTTCACCACCAGCACCGCATCCGGCACCCACCATTTCGCGACCTTGCCGTCGTAGACGTGCAGCACGTCCTCGGGCACCAGCGTGCGCCCGGCTTTCGGCACCACCAGCAGCAGCGGCCGCTCGTCCCATTTCGGGTGCGCCGCCGCGATCACCGCCGCCTCTGCGACGTCCGGGTGCGACACCGCGAGGTTCTCCAGCGCGATCGAACTGATCCACTCGCCGCCGGACTTGATGACGTCCTTCGAGCGGTCGGTGATCTCCATGTTGCTGTCGGCGTCGATGGTCGCCACGTCGCCGGTGGTGAACCAGCCCTCCGGGTCGCAGGCGCTGCCCGGCGGGTTGCCGTAATAGGCGCTGCACACCCACTGCCCGCGCATCTGCAGGTTGCCGGAGGCGTGGCCGTCATGCGGCTGCACCACGCCGTTGTCGTCGACGATGCGGATGTCGAGGCCGAAGATCGCGCGGCCCTGCTTGGTCTTGCGCACCAGCGCCGCCGCAGCGCTCTCGCCCTCGATCGTGGCCGGCGTGTTGTAGGTGCCCAGCGGGCTGCACTCCGTCATGCCCCAGGCATGCTCCACGGTTACGCCATACTCGCGGTCGAACGCCTCGATCACCGCCGGCGGGCAGGCGGAGCCGCCGGTGGCGATGCGGCGGATCGTGTGCAGCCGCTCGCCGCTGGCGCGCAGATGCTGCAACAGGCCGAGCCAGACGGTCGGCACGCCGGCGGAAAACGTCACCCGCTCGGTGTTCATCAGCGTGGCGACGCTCGCCCCGTCCAGATGCCGCCCCGGCATCACCAGCGAGGCGCCGGCCATCAGCGCGCTGTACGCCATGCTCCAGGCGTTGACATGGAACATCGGCACGATCGGCATCACCCGGTCGTGGCAGCGCATGCCCATCACGTTGGCGGAATTGGCGGCGTAGGCATGCAGCAGCGTGGAGCGGTGGCTGTACAGCACGCCCTTCGGCTTGCCGGTGGTGCCCGAGGTGTAGCAGAGCGAGGCCGCCGTCCGTTCGTCGAAGTCCGGCCAGCCGAAATCCTCGTCCGCCGCCGCCATCAGGTCTTCGTAGCAGAGCAGCCCGATGCCGGGCGGCAGCGCGATGTCCGGCATGAAAGCGCGGTCGCACAGGAACACCACCGCCCGGACGCTGCCGCCGCAGTTCGGCATGGCCGCGGCGATCGCCGGCGCGAACGTGGTGTCGGCGAACAGCAGCACGTCCTTCGCGTCGGTCATGATGAAGGCGATGTCGTCGTTGGCGAGCCGCGGGTTCACCGTGTGGCAGACGGCCCCCATGCCGGAGATCGCGTAGTACAGCTCGACATGGCGGAAACCGTTCCAGGCGAGCGTCGCCACCCGGTCCGCCGGCTGCACGCCGAGACCCTGCAGCACCCGCACCAGCCTTCGCGCCCGCCGCTCCAGCGTTGCGTAGTCCTGCCGGTGGATCGCCCCGTCCACGCCGCGCGAGACGATTTCGTTCATGCCGTGGTGGCGCGCCGCATGCCGGATGATCGCGGAAATCAGCAGCGGATGGTCCTGCATCAGCCCGTGCATCGGTGTTCGTCCCCCATCGGCGTTCTTGGCGCGTTCGCGTGAGCCTAGAACGCCGCAGCCGCGCGGGGAAAGGCCGCTAAGGGGCCGGGTCGAGGTCCAGCGGCTCGGCGTAGTGCTCGACGACCGGGAACGGGTCGTAGAAATGGTGCAGCAGCGCCCGCCACGCCTGGTACCGGTCCGACTGCCGGAACCCGACCGTGTGGTCCTCCAGGGTGTCCCAGGTGACCAGCAGCAGATAGCGGTTCGGCGCCTCGACGCAGCGGCGGACGTCGATGCCGCGAAATCCCGGCGTCGCCGCGATCAGCGGCCGGGCGGCGCGCATCGCCGCCTCGAACGCGGCCTCCCGGCCCGGCCGCACATTCAGAATGGCCGTTTCCAGGATCATGCGTGCTCCGCGATGAAGCCCTTGATGCGCGGCGCGACCTCGGTGCGGAAACGGCGGCCGTTGAACAGCCCGTAATGGCCGACGCTCGGCTGTTCCAGATGCTGCTTCATCGCCTCCGGCAGATTCGGCATCAGCTTGTGCGCCGCGCGCGTCTGGCCGATGCCGGAGATGTCGTCGCGTTCGCCCTCGATCGTCAGCGTCGCGGTGCGCCGGTTCGCCGACGGGTCCACCGGCGCACCGCGGAAGGTCAGCAGCCCGCGCGGCAGCAGGTGCTCGTGGAACACCGCCTCGATCGTCTGCAGGTAGAACTCCGCGTTCAGGTCCATGACGGCGCGGTATTCGCCATAGAACGCGCGCTTGGAGGCCAGCGGTTCGTCGTCGCCTTCCACCAGATGCAGGAACATCTGCCAATGCGCGTCCATGTGGCGATCGAGGTTCATCGCCAGGAAGCCGGCCAGTTGCAGAAAGCCCGGGTAGACCTGCCGCAGGAAGCCCGGATTGCCGAACGGCACGCGGTGGATCACGTTGGCGCGGAACCAGTCCATGCTGTGGCGCTTGGCGAACTCGTTGACCGCCGTCGGCCCCTCGCGCGTGTCGATCGGGCCGCCGATCAGCGTCATGGAGCGCGGCGCCGCTTCCGGCTCGCGCTCGTTCAGCAGCGCCACCGCCGCCAGCACCGGCACCGCCGGCTGGCACACCGCGATCACATGCGTGTCCGGCCCGAGCAGGCGGATGAAGTCCATCACGTATTCGACATAGTCGTCGAGGCTGAAGTCGGAGGCGATCAGCGGCACCTCGCGCGCGTCCCGCCAGTCGGTGATGTAGACGTCGTGGTCCGGCAGGAACGCCTCCACGGTGCCGCGCAGCAGGGTGGCGAAGTGGCCGGACATCGGCGCCACCATCAGCACCTTGGGCCCGAAGCTCTCGTCCGGTCCGCTCTCGGGATAGGGCCGGTCGAGGAAGCGGCGGAAATGCACCAGATCGCCCCAGGTGCGGCTCTCGATGACGTGTTCGGCGACGCGAACCTCGCGGCCGTTCACCATGGTATGCGTATGGCCGAACGCGGGCTTGCCGAACGATCGGGTGGAGTGCTCGAACGAGTCCAGCGCGGCGACCGCGATGCGGCCCATCGGGGTTGGACGCAGCGGATTGAACGGCACATCCATCAGCGAAAGCGCGCTGTGCGCGAACATGCGCATCGGCGCCAGGCTTGCGCGCTGCATTTCGTACAGGTGGTAGAGCATGCGGTTCCTTCCCGACACCGCCGCGTCCCGCGAGGCAAAGCCTCGCAGGATCTGGCCGGACCAGTCTCCCCTTACATAAGGAGCCGGCGCAAGTCGGCGAACGTCTGAAGGTCAGCCTGTGTCACACGTCTGACATGTGCGCAGGGCGCCCTTGGTGTTCGCATGCCGAACACCAAGGGCGCCCTGCGAGGGCGGACGGGCCTTGCAGCTAGGGCGTGACCACCCGGCGATACAAATGCCAGCTCGCGTGGCCGAGGACCGGCATCACCACCACAAGCCCGACCAGCGCCGGCAGCGAACCGAGCGCCAGCAGCACCGCGATCAGCAATGCCCAGGCGGCCATCGGCCCAGGATTGGTCCGAACCGCGCGGATCGAGGTCAGCACGGCGACGGAAAGCTGCTCGCCGGTGGTCGCCCCAAGGTCGCGGTCGATCAGCAGCGGGAAGGAGACCACGCTGAGCGTGAACGCCACCACCGCGAACGCCAGCCCGGCGAGGTTGCCCAGCACGATCATCGCCCAGCCCGCCTGGGTGGTGAGGACCATGCCGATGAACGCTGCCGGCGAGTCGGTCGGGGTGGCGCCGAAGCAGAGTTCAAAGATTCCCTGGGCGACCTGCAGCCAGATCACGAACAGCGCGCACAGCACCAGGCCGAGCAGCAGGATGGCGCCCAGCGCGCGGGCGTGCACCACGTCGAACACGTTGCGCCACGTTGAAACCCGGCCCTGTTCGCGGCGCAGGCTGATCTGGTACAGCCCGACCGCTGCGAACGGCCCAAGCAGCGCGAAGCCGGCCAGCATGGGGAAAATCAGCGGCAGCAGGTGCTGGCCGAGCGTGAGCCGGCCGAGCGCCAGCCCGATGATCGGGTAGATCAGGCACAGGAACAGCACGTCGGTGCGGTGCTCCCCGTAGTCGCGCACGCCGAGCCGGAAGGCGTCCCGCAGATCCGCAAGCCCGATCCGCCGGATCGTCGGCCGTACCGCGGGTGCTCGCGCGGCGGCCATTGCGATGTCGATTGCCATGTGCGTCTCTCCCTGCCAGGGGCGAGGGGAGGTGACCCGGATGCCGACGGTCACAAACCCGAGCGACCCGAAGGCACGCAGCATGCACCCGTTGGCCGCGGCCGTCGCTCACATTCATGCGCGCCGGAAAGCCTCTGTGTCGGCGATGTAAGCCGTGGGACAGTGGCGCTATCGTGGGCAACGACTATTTCGTCATCCGGGACGCGCACGTCCCGTCCGTTCAACCCGCTCAGCAAGGGATGTTCCATGAGATTGACGTCAGCCGGAGTGGCTCTGCTGGTTGCAACGGGGTTTGCGGCGGGCGTTGCGGCCGGCCCTGGCGGCGACATGCTCGCGCGCCAGTTCGGCATTTCCCCGGCCGCGGCCAAGGGCGTCGACGAGACCGAGCAGCAGACCTACGGCCTGCTGACGCTGTTCGGCAACGTGTTCGACCGCGTCCGCACCGACTATGTCGAGCCGGTCACCGATCGCACGCTGATCAACAACGCGCTGAACGGCATGCTGACCGGGCTCGACCCGCACAGTTCCTACCTGACCGAGCAGCAGTGGCATGACATGCAGACCGAAACCACCGGCCATTTCGGTGGCATCGGGCTGGAAGTCACCGACAACGAAGGGCTGCTCGAAGTGGTGAGCCCGATCGATGATACCCCCGCCGCCAAGGCCGGCCTCAAGGCCGGGGACCTCGTGACCGCGGTGGACGGCAAGACCGTGGAAGGGCTCAGCCTGAATGATGCGGTGACCAAGATGCGCGGGGACCCGGGCACCTCGCTGCGCCTGACCGTCAAGCGGCCGGGCCGCGACCAGCCGCTCGACTTCACGCTGGTCCGCCAGGTCATCCACATGCAGACGGTCAAGAGCCAGCTGATCGGCGACATCGGCGTGATCCGGATCAGCGAGTTCACCGAGCAGACCGACCCCGGGTTGCGGACGGCGCTGCAGACATTGCGCGCCGATTCCAAAGGGCATCTGCGCGGGCTGGTGCTGGACCTGCGCAACGATCCGGGCGGGCTGCTGGACCAGGCGATTTCCGTTTCCAACGACTTCATCGGGCACGGCGGCATCGTCTCGACGCGCGGCCGCCATCCGGAGGACAGCCAGATCTGGTACGCCAAGCCGGACAATGTCGTGGCCGGCAATCTGCCGATTGTCGTGCTGGTCAACAACGGCACCGCCTCGGCGGCCGAGATTGTCTCCGGCGCGTTGCAGGACGACCGGCGGGCGCTGGTGCTGGGCACGCAGTCGTTCGGCAAGGGCTCGGTGCAGACGCTGATGCCGCTGCCCGGCAACGGCGCGATCCGGCTGACGACGGCGCGCTACTACACGCCCTCCGGCCGGTCCATCCAGGGCCTCGGCATCACGCCGGACGTGGTGGTGGAGGAGACGCGCACGCCGGTGGCGCATTTCGGGCCGGAGCACGAAGCCGATCTGCTGCATATCCTGAGCAACAAGGGCGCCGACCCGTCGGCGCCGCCGCCCGCCGTGGACCTGCCCGCCGTGGCCAAGCAGATCCCGAAGCTGCCGCCGGAGGGCTGGCCGGCCTTCGACCCGGCGAAGCCCGCCACCGACTTCCAGTTGCAGCAGGGGCTGCTGCTGGTGCACGCCATGGCCGCGGGGCCGCAGGCCGCCTCGCGCTGAGGCTCCGTCCGACCAGCCCGGCCGCCTGGTGCGGGCGCCGGGCGGTCTGGCGCAGGCCGCCCGCTACGACTTGTCGAGCTTGGCGATCTCCGCCCAGACCAGCTTGAACAGCTCGGATTTCGCCAGACGCACGTCGTCGGTGGCCGGGGTCGAGTCCGGGTGCAGTTCGCGGGCCAGGAATCGGCGCAGGGTTGCGTATTTGGCCTCGCCGTCCTTGCTCGCCACCCCGGGCGCGGCCGGCGCCGCGGTGGCGCGCAGCGTCTCCGCCTCGGTCTCGGCCGCGCGCGCCCGCCGCTCCCACTCGTCGCGCTCGGCGACCGTGCCGTGCCAGCGCTCGCGCAGGTAGCGGATGGTTTCCTCCAGGTCGCGGATGCGGGCGGCGTGCACCGGCATCTCGGCCAGCGGCGCCGGCGCAAACCCGGCGCCGCGCACCGGCGACTGGCGGCGGGCGAACGCCACTACCTCGTCGGCGCTGTAGCAGTAGGCGTGCACGGTGCCGTCGGCGCCGTAGATCACCATGCGGTCGTCGACCACGCGCGTGGTGAAGCCGGATTGCCGCAGCCAGGACAGCGAACTCAGGATTCGCCCGTCATCGGCCAGTTCCTGCTCGAAGAGGGAACGACTGAATGCCATGCGTCCTGGTGCGAAACCCCTACTCCGCCGCGAGTGCCGGGCGCGCGTGCAGCACGCGCAGCGCCCGGTCGATCCATTGGGCGGTCAGTTTCTCCTGCACGCCGTTTTGCCGCAACCGTTCGTTCAGTGCCGGGAAATCGACATGGTCGAGCGCCTGATCCTGGTTGAAGCAGGAGAACACCACCGTACGCGCCCCGGTCAGCGGGTCGATATGCGGCTGCAGGCACTGCGCGCAGACTTCCTTCATCATGCACTGCATCGGCGAGTTGATCGAGCCGATGGCGGTGTGGCCGGGCGCCAGATACGGCGCCAGCACGCCATGCCGCGCCGCGCCGACCGCCTGCATCATGCGGTCCGAGCCGATGGCGATCAGGTGTTTTGCCTCGCTCAGCGGGATTTCCTGCGCGCCCAACTGGCCGGAGGCGTACGCGGCCATTGCCTGCACGATGTTGCCGACGAATGTCTTGTCCCCCGGCCGGCCGGGCACGAATCCGGGTGCCTCGTCGCAACACCAGACGATGACATTGGCGGCGCGCTCGATATCTTCCACCTTGTAGCGGTCGCGGATCGCCTTGTAGCCGGCGAAATACAGCACCCGTGACCCGGCGGCGCGCATGGCGGCGCCGATCGAGAACAGCACCGCATTGCCGAGGCCGCCGCCGACCAGCACCACCGTGCTGTCGGTGTGGATCTCCGTGGGCGTGCCTGTCGGGCCCATGAGCACCACCGGTTCGCCCGGCTTGAGCGTGGCGCAGAGGTCCGAACTGCCGCCCATCTCCAGCGCGATCACCGAGACCAACCCACGCTTGGGATCGGCGGAGGCGCCGGTCATCGCCAGCCCCTCCATCGCCAGCAGCGTCGTGCCGAACCCGGCCTCGGCGACGCGGGCCGCGTGCATCTCGTAGTTCTGCAAGCGATAGAACTGCCCGGGCCGGAACGCGCGCGCCTGCGCCGGCGCCCGCAGCACCACCTCGACGATGGTCGGCGTCAGCCGGTGCACGGCATGCACGGTCGCGGCGAACTGGTCGCGGCATTCGGCGATCAGCGCCGCGCCCGATTTTTGCGACATCGGCTCTGCTTTCGCGAGCAGCGCGCTGACCACGGGGTAGCCGCGCTTGGCGCTGCCCATGGCCTTGACGACGTTGCCGAAGAAGCTCGGGTGCAGGTCGCCGAAGAAGCTCAGGAAGCGGCCATTGGGGTCGCGGTGCATCAGCACGTCGGCGCTGTCCGGCTTGCTCAGCGCGCGCTGCGGCGTGCGCGGATTGCCGTCGGCGTCGATCGCCTGGAAATACTTGCCGTCGAGGACAACGCGAGAATCCTCGCGCGCCAGCACCGTGTTCGGCTGCGTGCCGGCGGCGACCAGGATGGCACGCGCCGGCAGTGCCACCTCGGTGCCGTCCGATGCCTTGCAGAGCAGCGCCGCGGCGTGGCCGAATGCGTCCACCTCGACTGCGACCGGCGTCAGCCCCTCGGCGAAGCGCACGCCCTCCTCCATCGCCTTCGCCACTTCCTCGTGGTTCAGCGTGTAGCTCGGCGCGTCGGTCAGCTTTCTCCTGTACGCGACGGTGGCGCCGCCCCAGCTTTCCAGCAATGCCGCAAGGTTCGGGCTGCGATGCTCGCGCGCCGCCGCTCCGCGCTCGGCGTGGATGGCCGCCGCGTGCGCCAGGAATTCATCGGCGACCAGCGCCTCTTCCTCGTTCCACCGCGCCCGAACCGACGCTTCGCCGCGCTCGCCGACCAGCGTGTGAAAACGCCGGGAGAACTTTTCCACCTGCCGCACGTAGTAGGCGAGGCTTTCCGTCGCGGTGTCGATCGCCGTCAGGCCGCCGCCGATCACCACCACCGGCATGCGCAGTTGCAGGTTGGCGACCGACGACATCTTCGCCGCCCCGGTCAACTGCAATGCCATCAGGAAGTCGCTCGCCTGCCGCACGCCGCGCGCCAGCCCGTTCGGCATGTCGATCACGGTCGGCTTGCCGGCGCCCATGCACAGCGCCACGTGGTCGAACCCCATCGCCCAGGCATCGTCGATGCCGAGCGTGGCGCCGCCGCCGAAGCGCACGCCGCCGAACATCGCGAACTCTTTCCGCCGCTCCAGCAGCAGCCGCACCAGTTTCAGATAATTCTTGTTCCAGCGGACGGTAATCCCGTATTCGGCGACGCCGCCGAACCCGGCCATCACCCGGTCATCGAGGTTCTCGTAGAGCGTTTCGGTGTCCCGCACCGGCTCGCCCGGGTCGAAGCCCAGCGGCTCGATCTTCAGCCCGTCGACGGCAACGACGGTGTGGCCGTCGTTCATCAGATGATGCGCCAGCGTGAATCCCGCCGGCCCAAGCCCGACGATCAGTATTTTTTTCCCGCTGTCCGGTCGCGGCAACGGGCGGCGAATATCCAGCGGATTCCACCGCGTCAGCAGTGAATAAATTTCAAAACCCCAGGGCAGGCCAAGCACGTCCTTCAGAATAGACGTCTCCGCCTGCGGGATGTCGACCGGCTCCTGCTTCTGGTAGATGCAGGCCTTCATGCAGTCGTTGCAGATGCGATGGCCGGTCGCCGCCATCATCGGGTTGTCGACGGCGATGGTCGCGAACGCGCCGAGCAGCGAGCCCTGCGCGCGCAGCGTGTGCATCTCGCTGATCTTCTCGTCGAGCGGGCAGCCGGCCAGAGTGACGCCGAACGGGCTTTTCTGGAACGCTCCGGTTTTCCGGTCTTTCAGCCCCTTGCTGCAGGAATCCTTGCCCTGCGTGTGGCACCAGATGCAGTAGTTCATCTGGTCGAGTGCCTGCTGCGTGCTCATGCCGGCATCGGTGAGAGCAAACCCTTCGCGATGCCGCCAGTCGTGCTCGGGCAGGCGCAGCATGGTCACGCCGTCGCGCTCGATGGTCTCCACCGGCACCAGATGCTGCGGGTCCACCTTGCCGGGCACGCGGAACAGCGTGCCGCCGCGGTGATGCTCCCGTCCGGCCGGTGTCAGCGTCGCCCAGGCCGCGTAGCGCAGCGCAATGTCCAGCTTTTCCGTGTCCTGCCCGGCTTCCCAAGCGACCACATGCACGGCGAACGCCGGTTCGGTCAGCGCCTCGCCCATGGCCGCTTCCAGCGCCCCGCGCAGAGCGCCGCTATCGAAGCCGGACGCGTCAGGGAATTTCTTCACCGCCTGCCGCTGCACGAACAGCCGCTTGCAGGCATGCGCCGGGTCCAGCCGCCGCGTCTCCGCCACGATCGCGTCGAGCGCGTCGCCGATGCCGAAAACGCCCGCGACGAACGCTTCCAGATGCGGGCCGAGGGCCACGATCAGCTCGCCCTCCGCCTTCGCCTCCAGCGCGTCGGGCAGCGCGCGCGCCGCCAGCAGGCGGGCGTACAGATCGCCGTCCGCGGCCGCGAGGGCCGCGAGAAACTGCTTGTCGAGCCCGATCAGTCCCTCGCGTGTGGCGATGGCGGAGAAATCGGGGGCCTGGATCGGCGTCTCGGCGTCCATCCGTCAGTCCTTGTCCGGCGCGCCCGCCGCGACGGCAGGGGCGCGCATCTGTCTCAGGAGAGTTTTCGCAGCAGCGCCAGGAAGCGCAGCCGTTCGGCCGCGTCCAGTGGTTCCAGCGTCGCTTCAGTGATGCGCCGGGCCAATGCCACGGCACGGGCGGAGACGTCCAGGCCCGCCGGCGTGGCTGCCAGCACGGCGGTGCGGCGGTCCATCGGGTCGTGGGTGCGGCGCACCAGCCCGCGCGCGGTCAGCCGGCGCACCACGCCCTGGATGGTCGCCGGGTCGGTCGCCACCAGCCGGCCGAGCTGGTTCTGCGTCACCCGCCCCAGTTCCACCACCTTGATCAGCGCGGTGAACTGCGTCGGCGTCAGATCGGCGTCCGCCATCTGCTCCTGGAACAGCGCCGCGTGGCGCTGATGCGCCCGCCGCAGCAGGAACCCGACCTGATCCTCGACCAGATAGCCGTCGAGCGGCTCGGCGGCCGAGCCGTTGGCCGCGTTGGACACCGCGATCTCGTCGGCCGACAATGGGCGCGCCACATCGATCTCCGCATGAAACACCCCAGAGTCCGGGGTGAATCATACGTACACATATGATCAACCGCGATCAAGCCCCGCTCACGCGGCGTCGCCGCGCTCCTCGCATGGCTCGGGCGCGGGGGATGCGGCCTCGGTTGCCGCCGGGGCGGGCGGCGCGTCGCCCGGTTGCGGGCGTCGCTCGCCCGCCTGCAGCAGCCCTTGGGCCAGCGCGATACGGCGGCAGTCGTTGGCGAACATGGCCTGCTCCAACCCTCCTTGGGCGGAGAGTGAAGCCCGAAAAAGTGACGGAAGCGTGGCCATGACGAAAAAGGGCGCCCGGCGGTGCCGGACGCCCTTTTGCCTGCCGGCGGCGTGGCCCTCAGTGGGTGGCCGCGCCCTCTGCGCCGATGCCGGTCATCGAGCGGATGTACTGGCCCTCGAACCTGTCCGCCTCGGCCTGCGCCGATGCGCTGTGGTCGGTGACGGAGAAGAACCAGGTGAACAGGAACGCCAGCGGCATCGAGAACAGCGCCGGGTTGTCGTACGGGAAGATCGCCGCCGGATTGCCCAGCACCGTCACCCAGATGCCCTTGCTCAGCACCGTCAGCACCACCGCCAGGATCAGCCCGATCCAGCCGCCCAGCGTCGCGCCGCGGGTGCTCAGCCCCTTCCAGTACATCGACAGGAACAGCACCGGGAAGTTGGCACTGGCGGCGATGGCGAAGGCGAGGCCGACCATGTAGGCGACGTTCTGCTTCTCGCAGATGATGCCGAGCAGGATCGCCAGGATGCCAAGCGCCACCGTCGCGCCCTTGGAGATCCGCATCTCGTCGCGCTCGTTGACGCGGCCATGGCGGAACACGCTGGCATACAGGTCGTGGCTGATCGCCGAGGCGCCGGCCAGCGTCAGGCCGGACACCACGGCGAGGATCGTGGCGAACGCGACCGCCGAGATGAAGCCGAGCAGCAGGTTGCCGCCCACCGCGTCGGCGAGCCACACCGCCGCCATGTTGCCGCCGCCCTTCAGCGCGCCCTTGGCATCGAGGTAGGCCGGGTTGGTCGCCACCAGCGTGATCGCGCCGAAGCCGATGATGAAGGTCAGGATGTAGAAGTAGCCGATGAACGTGGTCGCCCAGAACACCGACTTGCGCGCTTCCTTCTGGTTGGCGACGGTGAAGAAACGCATCAGGATGTGCGGCAGCCCCGCCGTGCCGAACATCAGCGCGATGCCGAGCGAGATCGCCGAGATCGGATTGGCGACCATTGCCCCCGGCTCCATGATCGCGGCATGCTTCGGGTGCACCTCCACGGCCTTGGCGAACAGCGCGGTGATGTCGAAGCCAAAGGTGATCAGCACCAGCAGCGCCATCAGCGTGGCCCCGCCGAGCAGCAGGCAGGCCTTGATGATCTGCACCCAGGTCGTCGCCAACATGCCGCCGAAGGTCACGTACAGGATCATCAGCACGCCGACGATGATCTCGGCATAGATGTAGTCGATGCCGAACAGCAGCTTGATGAGCTGGCCCGCGCCGACCATCTGCGCGATCAGGTAGAAGGCGACGACGACGATGGTGCCGGTGGCGGCGAGCGCGCGCAGCGGGCCCTGTTGCAGCCGGTAGCTGACGACGTCGGCGAAGGTGAAGCGGCCGAGGTTGCGCAGCCGCTCGGCCATCAGCGCCATGATGATCGGCCAGCCGACCAGGAAGCCGATCGAGTAGATCAGCCCGTCGTAGCCGCTGCTGTAGACCAGCGCCGAAATGCCGAGGAAGGACGCTGCCGACATGTAGTCGCCGGCGATGGCGAGGCCGTTCTGCAGACCGGTGATCTGCCCACCGGCGGTGTAGAATGTCGAGGCCGAGCGGGTGCGCTTGGCCGCCCAGTAGGTGATGCCGAGCGTGAACAGCACGAACACGACGAACATGACGATGGCGGTCACGTTGGTCGCCTGCTTCTCGGTCTGGCCAACGGCGTCGGCGGCAAAGGCGGGGGCTGCCAGCAGCGCGGCGAAGATGGCGGGCAGCGCCCGCGCGAGTCGCGAGGCGGTCATCGCACGCTCTCCCGGATGCGGGCGGTCAGCCGATCGTACTCGCCGTTGGCCCGCAGCACGTAGACGCCAGTGATGATGATGGCGGAGGCGATCACGCCGAGGCCGAGCGGGAAGGCAAGTGTAATGCCGCCGCCGATCGGCATTGCCATCACGCCCTTGGCGAACGCCAAAAGCAAGATGAAGCCATAGTAGATCACCAGCATGATAATCGTCAGCGTCCAGCCGAAACGACCGCGTTTCGCCTCAAGTTCGACGAAGTCCGGATTGTTTCTAATCCGACTTGCCATATCGGCCTGCATGCCGTTTCTCCCCCGATCATAAGCCGTGGCTGGTTGCCGCGTGCTCCCTCCGCCGCCGCGGAAGTGAAACACTCTATTCCCGCAACAGCCCACAATGGCAATATGCCATTCGTCGGAGAAAAAATTTTACAAGAGGGACGTTCGGAAAATGCAGTCACCGCCAGATGCGGCAGGCTACTCCGCCGAATACGCACGCTGGCAGGCCGATCCCGAGGCGTGGTGGGCCGGTGCCGCGGCGGCGCTGGCATGGGACACGCCGTACGATCGTGTGTTCAATTCTGGACTCGGCGCCTTCGGACAATGGTTTCCCGGCGGCCGCCTCAACACCTGCTTCAACGCGCTCGACCGCCACGTCGATGCCGGATACGGCGCGCGGACCGCGTTGATCTGGGACAGCCCGATGGCCGGCCGGATCGAGCGTTTTACGTATAGACAACTGCGCGACCGCGTGGCGCGGGTTGCCGGGGCGCTGGCGAAACTTGGCGTCGGGCAGGGCGACCGGGTGGTGATCTACATGCCGATGGTGCCGGAAGCGGCCATCGCCATGCTCGCCTGCGCCCGACTCGGCGCCATCCATTCCGTCGTCTTCGGCGGTTTCGCGGCGGCGGAACTGGCCAAGCGGATCGAGGACGCGCAGCCGAAAGTCATCGTCTCCGCCTCCTGTGGCCTCGAACCCGGGCGGGTCGTCGCCTACAAGCCGCTGCTGGATGCGGCGATCGGGTTTTCCGCGCACAAGCCGCAGGCCTGCCTGATCTACCAGCGCCCGCACCTCGCCGCGGCGCTGACGCCGGGCCGCGACCATGATTTTGCGGAAGCAGAAGCGGCGGCAGCACCGCACGACTGCGTGCCGGTCTTGGCCACCGATCCGCTATACATCCTCTATACGTCGGGCACGACCGGAAAGCCGAAAGGCATTGTCCGCGATACCGGCGGCCATGCGGTCGCACTGCACCACTCGATGCGCATGATCTACGGCCTCGGCGCCGGCGACGTGTTCTGGACGGCGTCGGATGTCGGCTGGGTGGTCGGGCACAGCTACATCGTCTACGCGCCGCTGCTGGCTGGCTGCACCAGCGTCATGTACGAGGGCAAGCCGGTCGGCACCCCGGATGCCGGCGCGTTCTGGCGGGTGTGCGCGGAGCATCGGGTCAAAGTGCTGTTCACCGCCCCCACGGCGCTGCGCGCCATCAAGCAGCGCGACCCGCAGGCGGCATTGCTCGCGCGGCACGATATGTCGGCGTTCGAGGCCCTGTACCTCGCCGGCGAACGCTGCGACCCGCCGACCGCGGTCTGGGCGGCCGACAAGCTGGGCGTGCCGGTGGTGGACCATTGGTGGCAGACCGAGACCGGCTGGCCGATCACCGCCGGCTTTTCCGGACTTGGCCTGTTTCCCAGCAAACCCGGCTCCGGTGGCCGGCCCGCGCCCGGCTATGACGTGCAGGTGCTGGACGATGCCGGCGCGGTGCTGGGGCGCGGTGAAAGCGGCAACCTGGCCATCCGCCTGCCCTTGCCGCCCGGTTGCGCCCCGACGCTGTGGCACGACGCGGCCGGCTACCGGGCCGCCTACCTCGCCGATTTCCCCGGCTGGTATCGCACCGGCGATGCCGGCGTCATCGACGCCGACGGCGACGTCTCGGTAATGGGCCGCACCGACGACATCATCAACGTCGCCGGCCACCGGCTTTCGACGGGCGCGATGGAGGAAGTGCTGGCGATGCACCCGGACGTCGCCGAGTGCGCGGTGATCGGTGCCAAGGACGCGTTGAAGGGCCAGTCGCCGTTGGGATTGGTGGTGCTGAAAGCCGGCGTGCAGCGCGACGAAGCCGAGGTGGCCAGGGAACTGGTGGCGCTGGTGCGCGAAAAGATCGGCCCGGTCGCCGCGTTCAAGACGGCGTTCGTCGTGCAACGGCTGCCGAAAACCCGCTCCGGCAAGATTCTCCGCGCCAGCCTTCGCCGGCTGGCCGACGGCGAACCGCCGAACCCGCCGCCGACCATCGACGACCCGGCGGTGATCGACGAGGTGGCGGAGGTGCTTTCGCGGAAGACATAGAATGTCATTTCCACTTTCCCATTAACGTCGTTCCTGCTAACAAGAAGCCGTGTCCGCCCCATCCCGCACCCTGGCCGAGTGTATTGCCGCCCTCCTCCAGTGGCTGGCCCAGGCTCTCGCCGGGCTCAGGGACAGGGATCGGGCGCCCCCTCCCGAGGATCGCGCCGATCGAGGATCGGCTCCACCGCACCAAACAGCGCCTCACGCGGCTCGCCGGCCGCCGCCGCGACGACCGGCATGTCTACCGCCGTCTCGCGCCGCGCCCCGGCCAAGCGCCCCCGCCGCCGGGCAGGCTGCCCGAAGAATTCGGCTGGCTGCCGAAGCTGGCGCCGGAAGCGGCCGGGTATCGCTCGCAGCCCGAACACCTGCTCCGGGATGCCGGGATGGCGGCCCCGCTCGCCGCCGCGCCGGTGCCAATGGGTCGCGCGCTCCACCGGCGGCCCGGAGTCGCCAAAATCGGCTTGAGACGCGGGCGTCTCCGTGCGGCGGAATTGTTACGTTATAGTAACTATACCGGCGATCCAGCGCCCCCGGCCCCCTCCCGCAAGGCGACTGGATGCACACATCTCGTCGAGCCGGAGCCGTGTCACTTCGTCGGCGTCGGCGCCTCCGCCGGCAACAGCCCCTCGGCCTTCAGATCGGCCCAGAGTTGCACCGGAATCGTCTGCGCCATCGCCGCCGCGTTCTGCGTGGTTTCCTCCGGCGTGCGCGGGCCGGGGATCGCCGCCGCCACCACTGGATGCGCCACCACGAACTGCAACGCCGCTGCCTTCAAATCGACGCCGTGGCGCGCGCAGACCGCCGCGATTGCCTTCGTCTTCGCCACCAGATCCGCCGGCGCCTTCTCGTAGTTGAACGTGGTGCCGCCCGCCAGCAGGCCAGAGTTGTAGGGCCCGCCGATCACCACGCGCGCGCCGCGCTCGGCGCATTTCGGCAACAGGTCCTTCAGCGCCGTGTGGTCCAGCAGCGTGTAGCGTCCGGCAACCAGGAAAATATCCGGGTCCGACCGCTCCAGCGCCAGGATGCACGGCTCGACGACGTTCACGCCCAGGCCCCAGGCCTTGATCGTGCCGTCCTCGCGCAGCTTGGTCAGCGCCCGCGCAGCCCCCGCCATGGCGATGTCAAACTGCTCGCGCCACGCGGCTCCCAGCCAGTCTTCGCCGCAGTCGTGAATGTAGACAATGTCAACACTGGGCACGCCCAGCCGCTGCAGGCTGTCCTCGATCGAGCGCATCGTGCCGTCGTAGCTGTAGTCGAGCCGCCGGTGGAAACTCAGCCCGTGCTGGAAGTTGTCATCGATCTCCGGCACCTCGGCCACCGGCTCCAGGATGCGGCCGATCTTGGTGGAGAGCGTGTACTCGCTGCGCTTGTGGTGGCGCAGCACCGCGCCGACGCGGTGCTCCGACAGGCCGGCGCCGTAATGCGGCGCGGTGTCGAAATGGCGGATGCCGGCGTTCCAGGCCGCCTCGATCGCGGCCGTGGCAATCCCGTCCGGGATGGCGGTGAACAGGTTGCCGAGCGGCGCGCCGCCCATGCCGAGCGGGCCGTGCGGGACAAAACGCTGGCGGCTCATCGGCGGGTCTCCTCCTGGCGCTCCGGTGGCGGAATCACGCCCTTGGTCAGGATGATGTTGCCGTAGAAGCGGCGCTCGCCGGTGCGCACGATGGCGTAGGCCTCGGCGGCGGCGGCGTAGAACGCGAACCGCTCCACCAGTTCCGCCGGCTTGTGGCCGCCGTCGGCCAGCACCTCGTTCATTTCCGCCAGCACCGGCGGCACGGCGGTGGGGTCGCCGACCACCTGCATCACCTGCGCCGGATTGGGAATGAACGTGTCGAGCGGCAGCAGCGACAGCACCGCGCGCAGCGACTGCACCACGTTGGCGCCGGGCAGATCGAGCGTCCGCCGGCCGCGCGTGGCGGGATAGTTGTTGTCCACGAGCACGATGCTGTCGCCATGGCCCATCGCCGCGAGCGCGTGCAAGAGGTCAGGGGTCAGCAGGGCATTGATGCCGATGAGCATGGGGTTTCCTCCGGGTCGGCCGCAGATTAACCCGCCGCCGCGCCGCCGGCCACCCACCTGCACGCCGGCGTGATGTCTAGGAGACGGCGCTGACCGTCCAAGTGGCGCTGCGTACCCGCGCCGAGCGTTCCAGCGCCGTCACCACTGCGTCGAGGTCGGCCGGCTTGGCGGTGGACGGCATCAGCGACGCCGCCAGCTCGACCCGTTCGTCGCCTTCCGACAGCGTCTCGATGTCGCGCACGGGGTAGTGCGCCGCCGCGAGCAGGGCCGACAACAGGTCACGCACGTCGGTCACGGCGTCGATGTCGCAGATCGCATGGACGCGATAATGCGCCTCGGCGTCGGAGCCTTCGAGCGGACGGCGGTTGACCATCTCGACCAGCGGGCGCAGCGCCGTGTTGGCGCCGAGCACGAACAGGCACAGCGCGCCGGCCTCGGCGGGCAGGCCGCTGCCGCAGAACGCGCCCACCGCCGCCGAGCACCACAGCGTCGCCGCCGTATTGAGCCCGCGGATGTTGGCGCCATCCTTCAGGATCACGCCGGCGCCGAGAAAGCCGATGCCGGAGATCACATAGGCGATGATCCGCGTCGCCCCGTCCGCCCCCAGCAGCCGAGCCCCGAGGTCGGTGAACGCGGCGGCGCCGATGGCAACCAGCACCGTCGTGCGCATGCCGGCCGAGCGCTGGCGCCACTGCCGCTCCAGCCCGATCGCGGTGCCGAGCACGAAGGCGGCGGCGAGCGCGACCAGGGTTTGCAGGAACCCGGGCGACACCATGCTTGCCAGCCCTTGCGCGTGGGCCGGGGTGGGGGCGAGCAGCAGGGCTGCGCCCCAGATCGCGGTGAGACGGACAAGATCGCGCAAGGTGCGGAAACTTCCCCTTGCCCCGACCTGTGGGTGCGTCACCGCGCGTAACCCTGACCTACCGCGCAAACGCCCGCCGGATGCCCGGGGCCGCACCGGCCAGGGCGGCCGCCGCAAAACCGAGAAAAATCACGCCGGAGGCGCGCACGATCCACACCTCGTGCCGGCGATAGACGCGCCGCACGCCTGCGGCGCCGGCGATCCAGATCAGCACCATGTCGCCCGAGAGGAAGCCGACGCAGGCCGCCGCCAGCAATGGCGGCACCGCGGTCCAGTCGAGTTCGGCCGCATGGCCGGCGAGCAGGGCGGTGAACGTCGCCACCGCCACCGGATAGCCCTTCGGGTTGGTCAGCCCGAACGCCATGCCGCGCAGCAGCGGCCGCGGCACGATTGCCAGCGCCTCGCCGTGCGGCCGCCGCCGCGCGCCCACCGCCCTGGCGCCGAGCCACGCCAGATAGCCGCCGCAGATCAGCCCGAGCACGTCGAACACCAGCGGCCCGATCGCGTGCGCGCCGACGATCGCCAGCAGCGCCAGCGACGACCACACCACGTCGCCGGCGAAATGGCCGAGGATGAACCGCGCCCCGGCGCGCCGGCCCTGCGCCGCGCCGATGCCGAGCAGCGCGATGAAGCCGGGGCCGGGCGTGAGCGTGTAGGCGGCGCCGGCGGCGAAGGACGCCAACAACAGGGTCGGGTGCATCATCGGCCGACATTGGCATCCCGCGCCGCACACGAAAAGATGTTCGCTGCGGATACGGTCGGTACGCGTGGCGCACATGACCGCTTCACGTAACACAGCCGCCGCTGCGGTGCGGTATGACGGCAGCAATGGACGCCCCGCCAAGCCACCTCGCCGTCGAAGAGACCGAGATATCCCGCGCCGCGCCGCATCCCGGTGGCGGCGAGGCGATGCCCAACTTCACCCACAAGCAGATCCTGCGCGTCATCGTCGGCGTGCTGCTGTGCATCCTGCTCGCCGCGATCGACCAGACCGTGGTGGTGCCGGCGGTACCGGCCATCGCCGCCGACCTGCACGGCTTCGGCCATCTGTCGTGGATCGTCTCCGCCTATCTGCTGACCTCCACGGCGGCGACGCCGATCTACGGGCGGCTGTCCGACATCTGGGGGCGGCGCGCGCTGCTGCTGCCGGCCATCGCCCTGTTCGTCGTCGCCTCCGTCCTGTGCGCGGTCTCGCAGACGCTTTGGCAGTTGATCGCCTTCCGCGCGCTGCAGGGCATCGGCGGCGCCGGGCTGATGGCGATGGCGCAGGCGGCGATCGCAGACGTGGTCGCGCCGCGCGAGCGCGGCAAATACCAGGCCTACATGGCCGGCACCTGGGGCATCGCCAGCGTCGCCGGGCCGATCCTCGGCGGCTGGATCACCGACGATTTTTCCTGGCGCTGGATTTTCTGGATCAACGTGCCGATCGGTATCGCCGCCTATGTGCTTAGTAGCCGGGCGCTGAAGTTGCTGAAGGTGCACCGGATGCCGGCACGGATCGACTACGCCGGGGCGGCGCTGCTGACGCTGTGCGTGGCCAGCATCCTGCTGGTGATGAGCTGGGGCGGCATCGAGTACGCCTGGGGCTCGCCGGAGGTGCTGGCGCTGATCCTGGTGTCGGCGCTGTTGCTGGCGGCGCTGGTGGTGCGCGAGCTGCACGCGCCGGACCCGATGCTGCCGCCGCGGCTGTTCAACAATTCCGTGTTCACCCGCGGCGTCATCATCGCCTCGTTCGCCTCTGCTTCGATGTTCGGCGGCACGTTCCTGCTGCCGCTGTTCTTCCAGTTGCTCAAAGGCGCGGATGCGGCGGCCTCCGGCACGCTGATCGTGCCGTTCCTGGCCGCCAACGTGGTCGGTGCCTACACCGCCGGGCAGCTTGCGCGAAAGCTCGGCCGGGTGAAGGTGATCGTGCTGGTCGGGCTGCTGCTCTCGGTCGCCGGCTACGCGCTGCTGGCGGTGCTGGGCAACGGCAGCAGCCACGTCGTCTCGGTGCTGGACATGCTGGTGGTGGGCTTCGGGCTTGGCATCACCATGCCTTCGGTGCTGGTGATCGTGCAGAACGCGGCGCCGCGGCGCGACGTGGGCGTGGCGACGGGCACGCTGCTGTTCCTGCGCTCGATGGGCGCCGCACTGGGCAGCACGCTGGTCGGCACGCTGCTGGCCGCGCGTTTCGCCGCCGGGCTCGCGGCGGCCGGGCCGGCAGCGGCCGGGATCGACCTCGGCGCCTTGCGCGGGCACGGCGCTGCGGGGCTGCCGCTGCCGCCGGCAATGCGCGACACGGCGATGGCCGCGCTCGCGGGCGGCTTCCACATGGCCTTCATGTCCTGCGCGCTGCTGGCGGGAATTGCGTTCGTCACCTGCCTCGGCCTGCGCGACCTGCCGCTGCAGTCGAGCGGGCCGATCGCACGACGCTGAGCGGTCGTTCGGTGGCGACCGGGCTTTACCCCGCCGGCTCGAACCGCATCGCCACGCCGTTCATGCAGTAGCGCAGCCCGGTCGGCTGCGGCCCGTCCGGGAACACGTGGCCGAGATGGCCGCCGCATTGGGCGCAATGCACCTCGGTGCGGGCCATGAACAGGGTGCTGTCCTTGCTGGTGGCAACTGCCCCCTCCAGCGGCGCGAAGAAGCTCGGCCAGCCGGTGCCGCTCTCGAACTTCGTGTCCGACGGGTAGAGCGGCGCGTCGCACCCAGCGCACACGAACGTGCCGGCGCGTTTCTCCGCATTGAGCGGGCTGGTCCCGGCGCGCTCGGTGCCGTGCTTGCGCAGCACGCGGAACTGCTCGGGCGTCAGCCTCTCGCGCCAATCGGCATCCTGCAACGTCGTCGTGTCCGTCGCCACATCGCTGGCCATCTTGCCGCCTCCCCCAATCGCAGCCCGTCAGGTGAGGTCACGCGTTGCCCGGTTCAACCGTCCGATGTGAATCCGCCAAACTCGCAGAACGCATCGGCCGGACTCCGGCACCGGCGGCACCGGCAGCAAGCCGCGGATCGAGCGGCGGGAGAGCCGCGCCGCCTCGGTCGCGTTGGCCGCAACACCGTCGGTCATCGCGGCGCTCGGCTGCTTCGGTCGGCATGTAACGGATGGGCGCGAGGAATGTCCTGTTGGGAGGCGCCGGCGTACAGGCCGGCCGAACAGATCGAGGGAACCGCCATGGACCGCATTCTGAAACTGCTGACCTGGCCGGCGGCGCTGTTCATCGCCTTCATCCTGCTGTGGTACGAGCAATACAAGCTGACCGGCAACCAGGGGTCGGTGTGGCTGTTCACCGTGCTGTCGGACTGGCTCGGCATCCATGGCTACGAGAAGCCGTTCCGCCTCGGCGTGGCGACGGCCGAGATCGTCGGCTCGGTGCTGGTGGTGCTGCCGTGGACACGCATTCCCGGCGCGGCGCTGTGCCTGGGCATCATGACCGGCGCCATCTTCTTCCACACCGTCAGCCCGCTCGGCATCGACCCGTACCACGACGGCGGCAAGCTGTTCACCGAGGCGTGCGAGGTGTGGGTGTCTTCGGCGTTCATCCTGTTCGCCTACCGGCGTGAGGCGGTCGCGCTGGTGGAGCGCCTGTCCGGGGTGCGCCTGCCGCACCTCGCCTGACCCGCGCCCGCTGCGGACATACCCAATGCCCGATCGACGGCGTAGAGTGTTTTCCAGTCACGCGACGTGACGTGAGAGGAGAACCCGGATGGCCGCCGTCGATCCCGCTCTGAGCGACATGCAGCGTGCCATTACCGGCGCGATGGGAAATCACTGGCGGCTGTTCCTGTTCCAGGGCGTCGTCATGCTGATCCTCGGCGTCCTCGCCGTCGCGGCACCGGTGGCGGCAACCATACTCATCGACATCTATGTCGGGTGGCTGCTGCTGATCAGCGGCGTCATGGGGCTGGTCGCGCTGTTCTCCACCCACGCGGTTCCGGCGTTCCTGTGGGGCCTGATCACGGCGGCGCTGTCGGTGGTGATCGGCATCGTGCTGATCTGGAAGCCGCTCGAAGGCGCACTGACGCTCACGCTGCTGCTGACAGCGTTCTTCGTCGTCGAGGGCGTGTTCCAGATCGCTGCGTCGATGGCCTATCGCCACATGACGTCAGGCTCGGTCGGCTGGATGCTGTTGAGCGGGATCGCGGATCTGGTCCTGGCCGCGATCATCATTGCCGGCTGGCCGATCACCGCTGTCTGGGCCCTGGGGCTGCTCGTCGGCATCAACCTGATCACGTCGGGGCTGGCGATCGTGATGGCGGCGCTCGCCGGGCGCCGGGTCGCCCAGTCGCGGTGACACATGGCACGGCGGCATGACGGAGACGACCCCAGCCACTGATCCCGCGCCCCGGCCGGAGGTCGCCGTGATCGGCGGCGGGCCGGCGGGGTTGATGGCGGCCGAAACCCTCGCCCGCGCCGGGCTGCGGGTGACGGTGTTCGACCGGATGCCGTCGCTCGGCCGCAAACTGCTGATGGCCGGGCGCGGCGGCCTGAACCTGACGCACAGCGAACCACTGCCCGGCTTCCTCACCCGCTACGGGGCGGCGAGTGGCCGGATTTCGCCGTTGATCGAAGCTTTCCCGCCCGACGCGCTGATCGAATGGTGTCATGCCCTGGGCCAGCCGACCTTCGTCGGATCGAGCGGACGGGTGTTTCCCAAGGCGATGAAAGCGTCGCCGCTGCTGCGCGCGTGGCTTGGGCGGCTGGACTCGCTCGGGGTCACATCAAGACTGCGCTGGCAGTGGCTCGGCTGGGACGGTGACGCGTTACGCTTCGCCACGCCGGACGGAGAACAAGAAATCGCGCCGGCGGCGACGGTGCTGGCGCTCGGCGGCGCCTCCTGGCCCCGGCTCGGCTCGGATGGCGCCTGGGCGGCGGCGATGGAGCGCGTGCAGGTGGTGCCGCTGCGGCCGGCCAACATGGGCTTCCTGGTGCCGTGGTCGGAGCCGTTCCGCCACCGCTTCGAGGGCGTGCCGATCAAGCGCATCGCGCTGACCTTCGCGGGCACCACCGTGCGCGGCGAGGCGGTGGCGACTGCGGACGGGATCGAAGGCGGCGCCGTCTACGCATTGTCCGGCAAGCTGCGCGACGCGCTGGCGGCGGGTAATGTTGTCACCGTCAACATCGACCTGCGGCCCGACCTCTCGCATGCGGCGCTCGCCGCCCGGCTGGCCAAGCCGCGCGGCAGCGCCTCGTTCTCCACTTATCTGCGCAAGGAAGCCGGGCTCGTGCCGATCGGCGTCGGGCTGGTGCAGGAGGCGCTGCACTCGGGTTCGACGGCCGACGACCTCGCGGCGCTGATCAAGGCGGTGCCGCTGCGGCTGCTGGCGCCGAAGCCGATCGAACGCGCGATCTCCACGGCCGGGGGCATCGCCTGGGGCGAGGTGGATGCGCGGCTGATGCTGCACCGTCGCCCCGGCGTGTTCGTCGCCGGCGAGATGCTGGACTGGGAGGCGCCGACCGGCGGCTACCTGCTGCAAGGCTGCGTCAGCACCGGCGTCGCGGCCGGCAACGGGGCGCTGGCGTGGCTGGAAGAGATCGGCGCATGGCCGACCTGACCGTCGCCGCCGGCCACGTCCTGGCGCTGCGGCTGTTCGACGTCGCCAACGCGATCGACCTGAGGCGCGCCGAGACGCTATGGGCCGGCCACGCCGCCGGCCGCGCCGCGCGGTCGCGTCTGACCGTCACGCCGCCCAAGGCCGTCGCGTTCGGCGAGCCGCCGCTGGGCATCGAGCTTGACCCGGTGAGGCTCGACCTCGGCGGCGAGGTGGTGGAGGCGACGGTCACGGCGCGGCTCTACGCGTTCGGCGCGGCGTCGCTGGCATTGCGTGTGCCGGTCGCGGGGCGGAGCTGGCCCGACTATGTGGGGTTGCTGAACGCGCTGGACGCCAAGGTCGGCCTCGCCGCCGGCGCGGCGCCGTGGGACCGGCTGCTCAAGCACCTGCTGGGCGTGGTCGCGGGCGCCTTGGAGCGGCCCGACGCCTCCGGGTTGCAGGAGGACTTCCTGATCGGCGTGGTGCAGGCGTTCGGCGGCGTCGCCGGCGGAAGGCTGAGCGCGATCGATCTGATGGCCGCCGTCGATCTGGTGCCGCTGCTCTCCGGCGAGCACCGGCCGCTCTCGGAAGGCGCACGGGCGGACCTGCTGCGCAGCCGCTTCTCCTACTACGCCGACGACCTCGTGGTGCTGACCTGGGACCGCGCGTTCATCTACGAGCCGCGCGGCGATTCCGACGTGGCCGACGTGCTGGAAGTGGCGAACGCGCAGTTGCTGGAGATGCGCTACTACGACGAGCTGCTGGATGCCGAGTTGCCGCGCATGTACGACCTTGTCGAGACCACGCGGCGCGGCCTGAACGTGTTCGCCTCCCGCCGCTACGCCGGGCTTGCCCGGCGGCTTTACACGCTCGTCGCGGAAGTCACGGAACTGACCGAGAAGATCGACAACGCGCTGCAGGTGACCGAGGACGTCTACCTCGCGCGCATCTATGCGGCCGCGCTGGAGCTGTACCGCGTGCCGACGGTGAGCGCGGCGGTGGACCGCAAGCTCTCCATCATCCGCGACACCTACACCGCGCTTTACGACGAAGCGAGCAGCAGCCGCTCGGAACTGATGGAGGCGGCGATCCTGCTGCTGATCCTGGTGGAGATCGTGCTGGCGCTGGTGCGGAAGTAAGCCGTCGCTACTCGGGCCGGGCCACGTAGATCCTTCGGGTGGCGTAGGACAGCCAGATCCGCTCGCGCATCAGCACGTCGGTGCCCATCAGCAGATCGGCGTCGTCGAGCTTCAAGGGCGTGACCGCGACCGTCGGCGCCAGCAGCACCAGGTCCGCCATGCCGAGCCGCGCGAACCGGTGTTCCCGCGCCGTGATCACTTCCGTGGACACGCCTTGCATGATTACCGCCTCGTCCTGCACCAGCGCCGCCTCGGTGACGCCCAGGCGGCTGGAGGCGTCGGCGTCGATCAGGCTCACCTGCGCGCCGGTGTCGATGAAGGCGGTCAGCTTGTGCCCGTCGAGCGTGATCGGGAACGCCATGTGCAGATGGCGGGAAAGCTGCGCCTCCACCGCGTCGTAGCCGCGGCCCCAGGGCAGGTCCGGCGCGGCGCAGGCGGGCGGGTCGTACAGCAGGATCAGGTGGTGGCCGATGTCGAGGTCGATGTCGTAGGCGCCGAGCATGTCGGCGCCGAGCAGCCCGTCGACCTGTTGCTCGCCGATCATGGGCAGGTGCACCGGCACCACGGCGAAGGTCACGCCCGCCAGCTTGCTGCCGCCGGCGCTCACCAGTTCCGGCTTCACCATGCCCGCCGCGACGTTGCCGCCGATGCCGCGCATCGTCTGCGCGTGGTCGAAGTCGGCCAGCAGCCCCAGGCGCCGGGCGGCGGCCTCCGTCAGCGTGGTGCGTTCGGCGCCGGTGTCGAGCAGCAGATGCGCCGCATGGCCGTTGATGGTCAGCGTGACCAGCGGGGCGCCGACGGTGCCGACGTTCAGTTCGGCCCGCAGGCGGGGGGCGCAGGATTCCACGGCCGCGCCGGCAGGCGGCGGAGCCATCACAGCCAAGGCGACGGCGCTGGCAAGCACCGCGAGCAGGCGACAGGGGCGGCGGGGCACGGGCCGGTCCTCGTGCAGACCCATGCAGCTTACGGGGTCGTGATCGCCGCTGCCAGCGCGCTTCGCCGCCTTTGCCGCGGCGCGTGTCCTGATACACTCGCCGGACGGCCGCCGGTCCTTCCGGGGGCGCAGGAGGGATCGCCATGGGCTTGGCTGCCGGACCCGAGACGCAACGCGGCAAACTTGTTGTCCAGAATATCGGCCTGTTGCTGACCGGGGCGCTGGAAGCGCCGCTGGGCGATGCCGATACGATCGTGGCCGAGGGCGGCCGCATCACGGCCATCGGCAAGCACGCCGACCTCGACACCGGCGACGCGCAGGTGACCATCGACGCACATGGCTGCGCCGTCTCGCCCGGGCTGATCGACAGCCACGTGCACCCGGTGTTCGGCGACTGGACGCCGCGACAGAACCAGCTCGGCTGGATCGAGAGTTTTCTCAATGGCGGCGTGACGTCGATGGTCTCGGCCGGCGAGGTGCATCTGCCGGGGCGGCCGCGCGACATCGTCGGCGTGAAGGCGCTGGCGATCACCGCGCAACGGGCCTTTACCGGGTTCCGCCCGGGCGGCGTCAAGCTGCTGGCCGGTGCACCGGTGCTCGAAAAAGGCATGGTGGAGAGCGACTTTGCCGAGCTTGCCAGTGCCGGCGTCACACTGCTCGGCGAGGTCGGGCTCGGCAGCGTGAAGGCCGGATACGAGGCGAAGGAAATGGTCGCCTGGGCGCGCAAGTACGGCATCCAGTCCACCATCCACACCGGCGGCCCCTCGGTGCCCGGCTCCGGCTACATCGACGCCGACACCGTGCTGGAGGCCGACGCCGATATCATCGGCCATATCAACGGCGGCCACACCGCGCTGCCGTTGAGCCAGATCCGCTGCCTGTGCGAGCGCTGCCACCGCGGCATCGAGATCGTGCACAACGGCAACGAACTCGCCGCTCTCTCGGCCTTCCGCTACGCGCGCGAACTGAACCAGATGCACCGGGTGATTTTGGGCACCGACAGCCCGGCCGGCTCCGGCGTGCAGCCGCTCGGCATTCTCCGAATGATCGCGCTGCTGTCCTCGGTCGGCGAGGCGCCGGCGGAGATTCTGTTTGCCTGCGCCACCGGCAACACCGCGCGCATGCGAAAACTCGACGGCGGGCTGATCGAGGTCGGCCGCGCCGCGGACTTCGTGTTCATGGACCGGGCGCAGCATTCGTCCGGCACCGACCTGCTGGACAGCGTGCGCAAGGGCGACCTGCCCGGCATCGGCATGGTGGTGATCGACGGCATCGTCCGCTGCGGCCGCAGCCGCAACACCCCGCCCGCCGATCGCATCCCGGAGATTTTGCCATGAGCGACTGGCCCATCGGCCCCCTCGTCGACGCGACGCCCCGGCCGCTGCCGCCGCGTGGCGTGAAGCTGCGCGGCCAGTACGTGGAGCTGGAGCCGCTGCACCCGCGCCACGCCGCGGACCTGTTCCGCGCCGCCGAAACCGGCACCCCGCGCGGCGACGCGAGCTGGACCTATCTCGGCTACGGCCCGTACGCCTCGGAGCAGGCGCTGGAGAAATTCATCGCCGACTTTGCGGCAAAATTCGATCACGTGGCCTGGGCAGTGCGCCCGATCGCGACCGGCGTCGCCTCCGGCTGGCTGACCTTGATGAGCATCGAGCCGGCCAACGCCGCCATCGAACTCGGCAACATCTGGCTGGCGCCGGTGATGCAGCGCACCCGCGCCTCGACCGAAGCGATGTTCCTGCCGCTGAAACTCGCCGCCGAGGATCTCGGCTACCGACGGCTGGTTTGGAAATGCAACGCGCTGAACGCCCCCTCCCGCCGCGCCGCCGACCGGCTCGGCTTCGCGTTCGAGGGCGTGCACCGCTCGGCCCTGGTGGTGAAGGGGCGGCAGCGCGATACGGCGTGGTTCAGCATCGTCGGCGACGAATGGGTCGCGGCGCGGGACGCGCTGCTGGCGTGGCTGTCGCCCGACAATTTTTCCCCTGATGGAACGGCGAAGCGGGGCGCCGCAGAGATCCGCGCGCAAAAAACCTGATCGGCGGAGGGCCCCCATGGCATCGCCTGGTCCCGACATCTGGCCTGCATTGCCCTACGCCGCGCTGCGGCCGACACTTGAGACCCTGCATTTATGGACGCAGGTCGTCGGGAAAGTGCGATTGGCGAGGACACCGTGGGTCAATCACTCCTGGCACGCGACGTTCTACGTCTCCGCACGCGGATTGACGACCAGCCTGATCCCGCACGGCGCGGTCGGCTTCGAGCTTGAGTTCGATTTTTTCGCGAGCGCGCTGGTCGCGCGCGTCAGCGACGGCGGCGAAGATCGGGTCGCGCTGGCGCCCGGCAGCGTTGCCGACTTCCATGCGGAGCTATCTGGAAAACTCGCGCGGCTCGGCGTCGCGGTGGAAATCGACGTCCATCCGAATGAACTGCCGGACGCGACGCCGTTCCCGCAGGACACGGTGTTGCGCGACTACGAACCGGACGCCGCGCACCGCTTCTGGCGGGCGCTGGTGCAGTGCGACCGCGTGTTCAGGCAGTTCCGCACGCGCTTCATCGGCAAGTGCAGCCCGGTGCATTTCTTCTGGGGCAGCTTCGATCTCGCGGTGACGCGGTTTTCCGGCCGGCCCGCGCCGCTGCACCCCGGCGGCGTGCCGCATCTGCCCGATGCCGTGGCGCGCGAGGCCTATTCGCACGAGGTGTCCAGTGCCGGCTTCTGGCCGGGCGGCGGCACTGTCGAGCATGCGGCGTTCTACTCCTACAGCTACCCCGCGCCGGCCGGGTTTGCGGAGGCGATCGTAGCGCCAGCGGACGCGCACTTCGATCCGCAACTCGGCGAGTTCCTGCTGCCCTACGACGCGGTCCGCACCGCTTCCGATCCCGACGGGCTGCTGCTGGGCTTCCTGCAATCGACCTACGACGCCGCAGCGGACACCGGACATTGGGATCGCACCGCGCTCGACATCGACGAGGGCCAGCTCGGGCGGCCGCGGCTGGTCGGCTGATTCGACCCTTATCGCTCGATCGCCCGCCGCAGTGCCGCGCGGGCGAGCAGGCGGGTCGAGTCCAGCGTCGGCAGCGGCGAATTGTCGTCGTTGATCAGCAGCGGAATTTCGGTGCAGCCGAGCACGACGGCGTCGCAACCCTCGTCCCGCATGCGCCCGATCACCTGTCGGAAATACGCGACCGCCTCGGGCGTGCAGACGCCCAATACCAGTTCCTCCATGATGATGCGGTTGATCCGCCCGAGCTCGTCCGGGGTCGGACGCACGAGGTCAAGCCCGCGCGCGGCGAGCTTTTCGGGATAGACCTCGCTCGGCACCAGCCATTTCGTCCCGGTCAGGCCCAGCCGCCGGAAGCCGCGTGCCTCCGCCTCGGCGGCGACGACCTCGGCGATATGCAGCCACGGCAGCGGCGAGCGCGGGGCCACCAGCGGAAACGCCTGATGGATCGTGTTGTCCGGGCAGATCAGGAAATCGGCGCCGATCGCCGCCAGCTTGCGTGCCGACGCGAGCATCAGCTCGGCGACGCCCGCCCAATTGTCGTTGGCAATGCAGGCCTCGTACTCGGCGAGCGAGGGCGTGTGCATCGAAACCTCCGGGTGCGCACGGGCCCCGAGAAGCTGCCCGCCCTCGACGCAGATGGTCCGGTAACAGAGCGCCGCCCCTTCGGCGGAACAGGCGGCGATCCCGATATGCTGCATGGCGGTTCCTCCCCCGGCGGGACGAATGGCAGTATAGCACGGCACGGGCCGCGACGCTCGCTGGCGAACCGCCGCGGCTCACACCTGCAAATGCGCCCGCCTTGCGTCTTCGTCCGCCAGCAGCGCGTGCATCGTCCCTTGCCAGACGAGCCGCCCGCTCTCGATGACGGCAGCGCGGTCGGCCACGCGGGCGGCGAAGTGGAAATTCTGTTCGGCCAGCAGCACCGCGACGCCCGCCGCCTTCAGCGCGATGATGGCGTGCGCCATCTGCTCGACGATGACGGGCGCAAGTCCTTCGCTCGGTTCGTCCAGCAGGATTGCGCGCGGGTTGCCCATCAGCGTGCGGGCGATCGCCAGCATCTGCTGCTCGCCGCCGCTCATGCGCGCGCCGGCGCGCTCGCGCATGCGGCCGAGATTGGGGAACAGCGCGAACAGTTTTTCTTCTGTCCACGGCTCAAGACCGTCGCGCGGCGGCTGGCGGCCGACTTCCAGATTCTCGACGACGGAGAGGTCGGCAAAGATGCGCCGCTCCTCCGGCACGTAGCCCAGGCCCAGGCGGGCAATGCGGTGCGGCTCCCAGCCGGCGACAGGCTGGCCCAGGAAATCGACCTGCCCGCGTGGGCGGACCAGGCCGATCAGCGACTTCATCGTCGTGCTCTTGCCGGCGCCGTTGCGGCCGAGCAGCACGAGAACTTCGCCGGCCTGCAGAGTGAAGGACACGCCCTGCAGGATATGCGCGCGACCATAGAAGGCGTGCAGGTCGGTCGCGGTCAGCATCAATGCCCGCCGCTGGTCGCGCCGGAGCCCAGGTAGACCTCGCGCACCCGCGCATCGGCGCGCACGGTGGACGCGTCGCCCTCGGCGATCAGTTCGCCGTGGTGCAGAACAAGGATGCGGTCGGCGACGCCGAAGACGATGTCCATGTCGTGTTCGGTGAACAGCACGGCGAGTTGCCGTTCGGTGGCGAGCTTTCGCGTCAGCGCCATCAGCGCGCTGCGCTCGGCTGGCGCCATGCCGGCGGTGGGTTCGTCCATCAGCAGCAGGCGCGGGTTGCCGGCCAGTGCCATCGCGAGCTCGAGGCGCTTGAGGTCGCCATAGGCCAGCACGCCGGCGGCGCGCTCGGCTTGGGTCGACATGCCGACCTGATGCAGCAGGGCGTCCGCCTCCACCACGCGCTGGTCACGCGCGGCGCGCCAGAACCGGAAAATCTCGCGGTGGTGGCTCAGCAATGCGGTCTGCACGTTCTCCCGCACCGTCATCGACGAAAACGTCGCGGTGATCTGAAAGGTTCGCCCGATGCCGAGCCGGCAGACCTGCCGCGGCGGCAGCCCGGCGATGTTCTTGCCGTCGAGGCGCACGCGGCCACCGTCCGGCCGCAACTGGCCGTTGAGCATGTTGAAGCAGGTCGATTTGCCGGCGCCGTTCGGCCCGATCAACGCCAGCATTTCGCCCGCCGCCACCGCGAACGACACGCCGCGCACCGCCGGTACGCCGCGAAAGGTCTTTTGCAGCCCGTCGGCTGCGAGGACCGTCACGCCGCACGCCCACGCCACGCGCGCTGCGCAGCCCCGGCGATGCCTTCGGGGAACGCCAGCACCAGCGCCACGATCGCGGCACCGAGCACCAGCCGCCACCAATCCGTCGCCTGCAACAGCGTGTCGTACAGCCCGGTGTAGACCAGCGCCCCAACGATCGGCCCGCTGATGGTCTGCACGCCGCCGAGCAGCACCATCAGCAGCGCATCGACCGAATGGCCGATCGAGACATACGTTGGAAACACGCTGCCCTTGCTGAACGCGGCGAGGCCGCCGGCCAGTCCGGCGGCAGCACCAGCGAGCGCGAACGCTGCCAGCCGCACACGGCCGGTCGCGAGCCCGATTGCCTCCGCCCGCAGCGCCGAATCGCGGCTGGCCCGCAGCCCGTAGCCGAACGGCGCATACAGTGCGCGGCGCAGCAGCAGCGCCCCACCCATGCAAAGTGCCAGTGCCAGCCAGTAGAACGTTCGTGGATCGGCGAAGGCTTCTGGCGGCCAGACCGACAGAATACCGTTGTCGCCGCCGGTAATGCCGGACCATTGGAACGCGATGGCCCAGACGATCTGCGCAAACGCCAGCGTCAGCATCGCCAGGTACACGCCGGAGAGCCGCACCACAAACAGCCCGAACGCCGCCGCGACCGCGCCGGCCGCGGCCGGGGCGGCGAGCAGCGCGACGGGAAACGGCGCGCCCAGCACGGTCGTCGCCAATGCGGCGCCGTACGCGCCGAGCCCGAACCACGCGGCGTGGCCGAAACTCGGCATGCCGCCCGGGCCCATCATGAAATGCAGCGAGGCGGCGAACAGCAGCGCGATCATTGCTTCCGTCAGCACCGAGAGTGCGAACGGCCCGACCAGCAGCGGCGCCAGGATCAGCAGCGCCAGCAACAAGCCGGCAGCCCAGCGCAGCGCCGCGGGTGCGGGCTGCACGAGCGGCGGAACCTCGGCCTCGCGCGACACGGCACCGGGCCGCCCGAGCAACCCGTACGGTCGTACGACCAGCGTCGCCGCCATCACCGCGAACACGATGATCAGCGTCGCCTTCGGCAGCACGACGACGCCGAACGCCTGCAATATGCCGATCAGTACGCTGGCCAGATAGGCGCCCGAGAGGCTGCCCAGGCCGCCCACGACGACGATCACGAAGGCGTCGGTGATCACGGAAAGATCGAGTTGCAGATTGGCGGTTCCGTCCGGCAGCGCCAGCGCGCCGCCGAGGCCGGCGAGTCCGGCGCCGAGCGCGAACACACTGGTGAACAGGATGCGCTGATCGACGCCAAGTGCCGCAACCATCTCGCGGTCGGAGGTGGCGGCGCGCACCAGCGTGCCCCAGCGCGTCCGATGCAACAGCAGCCACAGCACGCCGAGCACCAGCGGACCCGCAGCGATCAGCAGCAGATCGTAAGCAGGAAACCGCTCGCCGCCGAGCATGACGAACGCGCGCATCCAGTGTGGCCGCGCCAGCGGCAGATCGTCGGCACCCCAGATCGCCTGCGCGATGTCCTGCACCATCAGCACCACGCCGAACGTGGCGAGGAGTTGCAGCAGTTCCGGCGCACGATAGATGCGGCGCAGCAACGCGATCTCCAGCGCGGCACCGAGCACCGCCAGCACCAGCGCCGTCGCCGCAACACCGATCGCGAAACCGAACGGGTCGCGCGGCAGATGGCCGAGCACCGTCCAGGCGACATAGGCGCCGATCATGTAGAGGCTGCCGTGCGAGAAATTGACCACGCGGGTGACGCCAAAAATCACCGTCAGCCCTGCCGAGACCAGGAACAGCGACGACGCGCCGGCGAGCCCGGTGAGCAGTTGCAGCAGCAGGAAGGTGACCAGTGGATCAGCCCCCGGTCGGACGCGACGACGGCGGCGCCGCCTCGTCCCGGCGCATCACCACGAGATCCTGAAAGTTGGCCAGGCCGCCGCTGCGATACGCGTGCACTTGCAGCACGCGGCCCCACTGGCGCCGCGTGAACGCCTCGCTCTGGTAGGTGGAGCGGTAGTAGGCGGCCGGCGCGAGGCCATCCAGCGCCGGGTCGAGCCGCTGGTCCATGATGCCGTCGCGCGCCAGCAGCGCACGCTCGCCGTCCGGCAGCACCACCGACGCCAGCGTTCCCAGCACGCTGGTGACGAACACGCCGCCCGGCCGCAGCACGCGGCGGATTTCGTGCAGCCATTGCTGCTGCACCGGCGCCGCCAGATGCGTCAGCACCGACGAGCCGACCACCGCGTCGAACGCATCATCCGGATACGGCAGCGGCGGGAACGGGCCGGTGGCGTCGAACGTTGCGCCGACGATGTTCTGCCGGCACCACGCGATTGCTTCGGCGTCGATGTCGCAGCCGGTAAGCTGCAACGCCGGCCACATCGGATGCATGTAGCGCGTCGCCCGGCCGGAGCCGCAGCCCCAATCGAGCAGCCGCGGCGCGGCGACACCCGGCAGGAATTCGCGCACGGCCGCCAGCAACTGTCCGGCAATGTTGTAGCCGGACCGCCGAAAACTCTGCTCGTCGCGTTTGCCGGACACCCGTTGCCGCAACGCCTCCTCGGGCGCGGGGATGTCGCGCGTGTCGTCGCCCGGCCAATAGTCTTCCGTACGGATGACCTCGCGCCCACCGGACAGGCCGATGGCTTCGAGATACAGCGGCTTGCCCTGCAGGTCGTGCACCGGCCCTTGCGCCAGATAGCGGCAGCGCCGCGCGTGCGGCAGCAACGGAAAGTATGTTGCGACGTCGGCGCGTTCGTCCAACCCCGACTCGCCGAGCACACTGCCGTTGAGTTTCACCTGCACCCGGTCGATCGGATGCTCGGGATGCACCAGCCATCCGTCGACGGCGCCCCACACCTCGGCGATGACCACGCCGTCGATCATGCCGAGCGCACCGGCGAGGCGCGGCGCGGTTTCTCCACCCTGGCGCTGCAACAACAGGATCAGCCCGCGCGCAACTGCCTCACGGCCTCGTCGGTCGGCAGCGCCGAGGCGCCGTCCACGTAGCGCCAGTCGACCATCGTGCCATGCCCGTCCTTCAGCGCCGTCCTGCCGACATAGGTGCCGAGCGTCGACTGATGGTCCAGCGCCCGCCACGTCGCAGCACCGAACGGCGTCGCGAACGTCGCGCCGGGAAACCCCTTGTCGGCGAGCGCATCCGTCTCCACCCCGCCGGCGGCGGCGATGCCGGCGACGATGCTGTGGATCAGCGAATAGCCGACCACCGAGCCCATCTTCGGGCGCTCGTTGAACTTCGCCTTGTACGCCGCGATGAAGGCGCTATTCGCCGGATCGGTGACGCTGTCGACCGGATAGCCGGTGACGATCCAGCCCTCCGGCGTCTCCTCGGCCAGCGGATCGAGGTACTCCGGCTCGCCGGTGAGCACGGAGACGACGCTGCGCCCCTCGAACAACCCGCGCGTGTTGCCCTGGCGCACGAAGTTGGTGAGGTCGGCACCGAACGTCACGTTGTAGATCGCATCCGGCTTCGCCTCGGCCAGCGCCGCCACGGTCGCGCCCGCGTCGATCTTGCCGAGCGCGGGCCATTGCTCGCCGACAAATTCAACGTCGGGGCGGGCGGCGGACAAAAGCTGCTTGAACCACTTCACCGCGGACTGGCCGTATTCGTAGTTCGGCGACACCGTCGCCCACCGCTTCGCCGGCAGCTTTGCCGCATCCGGCACCAGCATCGCCGCCTGCATGTAGGTGGAGGGACGCAGCCGGAACGTCAGCCGGTTGCCCTTGCTCCACACCAGCGCATCGGTCAACGGCTCTCCGCCGACAAACAGTTTTCCTCGTTGTTTTGCAAAGTCGCTCAGTGCGAGACCGATGTTGGAGAGGAAGCCGCCGGCGAGCAGATCCACCTTCTGCTCGTCGACCAGTTCGCCCGCAAGCCGGATCGCGTCCTGCGGCCGCCCCGCATCGTCGCGGCTGACCACCTCGATCTGCCGCCCGAGCACACCGCCGGCGGCGTTCACCTGCTCCACCGCGAGCTGCCAGCCATTGCGGTAAGGCAGCGTGAATGCGGGCACCGCCGTGTAAGAGTTGATCTCTCCAATTCGGATCTTGTCCGCATCGGCCGCGCGGACGATGGCGGGCGCCGCGAGCGTTGCGGCGGCGGAGGCGAGCAGCGTGCGTCGCGTGAGACTCATCGGGAACTCCGTCAGCAGGTCGCAGGAGAAATGTGAAAGGTCATGCGGTTCATAGCAGGCTCGCGCCGATGTTCACGCTCAGCGCGAGGATGACGGTGTTGAACAGGAAGCCGAGCAGCCCGTGCGCCGCCGCCAACCGGCGCAGGCTGCGCCGCGTGATCTGCACGTCGGAGACCTGGAAGGTCATGCCCAGCACGAGCGAGAAGTAGAAGAAGTCCCAATAGTCGGGCACCGTGTCCTCGGGGAAGCTGAGGCCGCCGATGATCTTGCCGGTCGCATCGTCGGTTTCGTAGTACTCGTGTGCGTAGCGGTAGGCGAACACGGTGTGCGTCATCAGCCATGACAGCAACAGCGTTGCCGCCACCAGCCCGACATGCAGGCTTTTCGACGGCTCCTGCAGATCCTTCAACAGCGCAAACTCGCCGAGGATCGCGATGAAGCTCGCGGTCACGGCCCCGACGGTGACCCAGAACACCGTCCACTCGCCTTCCTCCTGCCGCTCCGCGTCCGCCGGCATGTCGTCCGGCGGGCGGCTGCTGAAGAATTGCGCCGACAACACCAGCAGTGCCAGACAGGCGATGTCCCAGGCGAGTAATCCGTGCGTGATTGGGTGGATGCGGGAGGGGATTGCCGCTTCGGCGGCGATCCCGATGCCGGCGCTGGCGAACAGCCGCGGCCGGCCGCGAACGATCTGGACGAGAAGGCTCAGCGGAGTCCGTCCTTGCCGACAACGTCGGAAACCTTCAGCCCGCCGATGCGCGGCAGCGGCCGCCCGGAATCGGTGACGACGACGACAACAACAATCTCGTCGCGGCGCGGCGCGTCGGGCACGCGCACTTCCATGGCGTCGAAATGGCTGCGCACGAACGCCGCGTCCTTGTGGCCGAGCGGCACGTCGATCGCAGCCCCCATGCCGCCGCGCTTCTTCGCACTCGGCACCAGTGCAGCACCTTTCTCCACCGCCGCGCGCAGCGGCGCGCCGAGTTTCGGATGCAGGATCGCGGCGGCGTGCTCCAGTTCGCCGTCCTCGCCGACGATCGCCGCCTTGCCGTAGCTTTCCGCCTGCGCGGGCTGGATGCCGAGCGCCCGCACGGCGCGCTCGCCCAGCAGGCCCCCGAGCATTTCGCCGATGCCGATCAGTTCGTCCAGCGCCTCGGCATGGCGGCCGGCATACGGGTTTTCGATCACTGCGATGGCGGCGGCCTTGCGCGTCGGCGGCTTGATGTCCTCGTTGGCTTCGCGGTGGGTTTCTTCCACGATGGTCAGCAGCTTGCGGATCATGCTCTTGTCAGCTCCGGTACTTGTGTGCCGCATAGCCTGATCCGGCCGCGCAGCGCCAGCACCGCGCCGTGGATCAGGCCGGCCGCGAGCAGAGCATCGGCCACGCGCCCGCCGGCGTCCAGCGCGGCCGCGATCTCGTCATCCCGCAACGGCCCGACATCCCAGGTGATCGCGCGGTCGCCAAGGTCGCTGTCCGGGTCGATCCTGTCCGCGGCGCAGCGAAGGATTGCGGGGTGGCCCGGCAGATCGGCGGCGTTGCCGACGATGGTCGCGGCGGCGTCGGCCTGCGCGGCGGTGGCGGCAAGGATGCTGACGGCGTCGGCGATGCCGAACGAAAAGCTGCGTCCGCCATGCCCCTTGCAGGCCCGCCCGGAGGTCGCGAGCCCGCGCGCCGGATACTTGGCCAGCAGGTCGAACGTGCCGTCGAGCGCCGGCGCCGCAAGGTCGGCGACCAGCCCGCAGCGCAGGCTCGCGCCGGGCGCGAGATGGAAGGCAATGTCGCCACCGTTGTTGACGAAGGCGCGGTCGAGGGTGCGGCCACGCGTCATGGCCGCCAGCACATGATCCGCGACGGCGCCGGCCACGGCGGCCATCGGCGTGATGAAGATGTCGGCAAACGGCACGCAGGCGGCGTGCATCGCCTTGGCGATTTTCCCGACCGGCGGCAGCGAGGGCAGGGGGGCACGCAAGTGCGGCAGCTCCGCGCACAGGTCGGGCAGGACCGCCGGGAATGCTTCGGCTGCCTGCCGGTAGGCGGCGTGAACCTCATGCGGTGCCCCCCAGGCGCGGCACAGGCAGTCGATCGGGCCGTGCTGCAGGTGCAGCCGGCCGTCGGGGAGGAGGGCAGCTTGGATCATCGCCGAGCCTCAGCCGCCCGCCGATTTGCGTGGGCGACCACCCTTTGCGCCATTGGCGCGCGCGGCCGCGGCCTTGGCAGGCGACGTCGCGCGGCCGGCGCTGCGGGCCATGAAGGCCCGCGTCCCGAACAAACCCGCGAGCAAGCCGGGGATCGAGAGGTCGACGTCGAGCGACTCCCAGTGCAGGCCGTAGCCGGATCCGAGGATTTCCACCTCGGCAAACTGCGCTTCCGTCGCCGCTTCCAACCCCTGGGCAAGGCGCGGCGGGAAGCTGAAGGTGCAGCCGTTACTCAGATCGACGACGACCCGGCCGCTCTCGCGATCGTAACGCACGGCAACGGCTCTCGCTTCGGTGCGGCGCGCATGTCGGCCCCGCTCGAAGGCGGCATCGATCTCGGCATCAGTCAGGTCGGCCATGGATCTCCTCCCACCGGGCCCGAAGCACGGCCTGCTCCGCCGTAACGATCTGCATGGCGCGGCGAACCGCCCCACGGGTCATGCCGTCGGCCCAGACGAGTTCGGGCGCGCCGCCAGGACCGAGCAAATTGAACTTGGCTTCTCCGTACCGAACACGTGGACGTGCGCCGGCGGGTGATCGTTGATGAAGATGACCACCCGCAGACCGTTGCCACGAAACACCGTGACCATGCACTCATTTAACCCATCGCGTTGGGTTATTCAAGGCGTGCCCTCCTTCACCGCACCGGAAACGCCACGCCCCGCGGCAGCACCACGCCGCGCGGACGCTTCTCCGCGAGCACGTCCGCGACCCGCCGGACCCGGCCCATGTGGCCGCCGAGGGCTGCGTAGTCGGCGACGGGGAGAGAGAACTCGATCGGCGCCACCAGCGCCGGCGTCGGCACGCTGCCGAAGCTACCTGCCGGCATCGTCGCCACGTCCACCATGAAGGTGATGCCGCCGCCCGGCCAGACGTACACCGGCGCGCCGCCCGAGGTCACACGGGCGCGGCCGCGCTGCACGGCGCGGGTCAGCAGCACCGGGTTTTCCGTGGCGCCGGCACGCAGGCTGCCGCCGGCGCCGGCCATGAACAGCACCGTGCACAGCGCCGGCTCGCAGTTCTCGCCGATGCGGGCGACGGCGTCGGCGATCGCCCGCGGCATCTCCGCCGGTTGCGGGCGCAGCGTGTCGTCCAGCACGAACCAGGCGGCGTGCTCGCCGGTGGTAGAGACCATCAGCAGCCGCAGGCCGGGCCATGCCAGCTTCGGGTCGATGCGTTCGATGATCGCCAGCGGATCGGTGACGTCCGTGCCGCCCCAGCCGAGCCCCGGATTGGCCACCTGGAAATACCGGCCGGGAGTGGAGCGCCGCCCACGCACGCGGATGCCGGCGGGCCGCATGTCCAGGAACCGGCCCGCCTGATGTTCTGTCAGCACGCCGGTGATGTGGTCGTCCACCACGATCACCTCGTCGGCGTGGCCCAGCCATTGGCTGGCAAAGATGCCGATCGTCGCGGAGCCGCAGCCGACGCGCATGCGGTGTTCCGGCACACCGTCGACGATCGGCGCGGCGCGCGATTGCACCACCACCGAGGCGCCGCTGTCGACCGACAACTCCACCGCCTGCCCGCCCGACAGCGTCAGCATCGTCTCGCAGGTGACGACGCCCTCCTTTTTGGAGCCGCCGGTCAGGTGGTGCACGCCGCCGAGCGAGAGCATCTGGCTGCCGTATTCAGCGGTGGTGACGTGGCCGACCTGTTCGCCGCGCGCCCGCACCACGGCGGTTTCCGGCCCAAGATGCCGGTCGGTGTCGATCTTCACCTTCAGGCCGCAATACGAAAAAATGCCCTCGGAGACGACGGTCACCATATCGACGCCGTCGATCTCGCTGCCGACGATGAACGGCGCGGGCTTGTAGTCCGGGTAGGTGGTGCCGGCGCCGATCGCGGTCACGAACACATCCCGCGATGCGATCGGGTTGCCTTCCCAGTCGTCGCCGGCGAAGCGCACCATGTCGGGCGCGCGCGTGAGCACGGTCAGCGGGTCCATGCGCGTCAGCCGGCCATCGACGTTGCCGTAGCGGTCGCAGGCGCCGGTCTTGCCGGCGCGGATGCGGCACAGCACCGGGCAGGCGTCGCAGGTGACGATGCCGGGCTCGGGTAGCGTGGCGGCGGCGAGCGCGGTTTCTTCCGGGCCGGGCGGGCCGGCGTGGGTGGTGGTCATGCCGCCCGCACCGCCCGCAACGCCGCCAGCACCCGGTCGGGCGTCGCCGGCGCGCGCGTGATCCTTGCGCCGGTTGCGAAGAAAATGCCGTTCAGGATCGCCGGCGCCGTCGCGATCAGCGCAGGCTCACCTACGCCCTTGGCCCCGTATGGGCCGAGCGGGTCGGCGTGTTCGACCAGGATCGTTTCGATCGGCGGAATGTCGCCGATGGTCGGGATCAGGTAGTCGTGCAGATTCTCGGTGCGGCCGGGCACGTATTCCTCCATGAGCGCGAGGCCGAGGCCTTGCGCGATGCCGCCGTGGATCTGCCCTTCCACCTGCGTGGGATTGATGGCGCGCCCGACATCGTGCGCGGCGACGATGCGCAGCGCGCGCACGGTGCCGAGGGCGGTGTCCACCTCCACCAGCGCCACCTGGGCGGCGAAGGCGTAGGAGGCGTACGGAATGCCCTGGCCGTCATCGTCGAGCGGCGTGGTCGGCGGGTCGAATTTTCCTTCCCCCCGCAACACCACGCCCTCATCGTCGGCCGGCAAATGCGACAGGTCGAGCAGCGTGGACATCACGCCGTCGGTCACCCGGATGCGTCCGTTCTCCAGTAAAATCGCCGCATCCGGACCGGCGTTGGCGCGCCGCAAGAGTTCGGCACGCAGCGCCTCGCCCGCCTGCTTGGCCGCGTTGCCGCTAACGAACGTCTGGCGCGAGGCGCTGGTCTTGCCGGCGTCGCGGGTGCGGTCGGTATCGCCGGCCACGAGGCCGACATCGGCCGCCGGCACGCCCAGCGCGTCGGCGGCGATCTGCACCATGATGGTGTTGGAGCCCTGGCCGATATCGACGGCGCCGGAGAACAGCACCGCCCGGCCGTCCCGCGTGATCCCCATGACCATTTCGGACGGGTTGGCCAGACTGGTGTTGCCGATGCCGTACCACATGCAGGCGATGCCGACGCCACGCCGGAGCGGGCCGGTGTGCGCGCGGTTGAACGCGTCCGCCTCCGCTCGCAGCGCGTCCCAGCGGGGCTTGATCGCGTCCAGGCACTCCGGCAGCGCCGCGCCGGCGCCGAGCACCTGGCCGGTCGCGGTGACGCCGCCGACGCCGAGCGCGTTGCGACGCCGGATCTCCCACGGATCGAGCCCAAGCTGTTCCGCCAGCATGTCCAGCAGCGCCTCGCCGGCAATGGATGCCTGCGGCACGCCAAAGCCGCGGAAGGCGCCGGAGGGCGGGCCGTTGGTGTGCAGCGCCGTGGTGGTGCACAGCACGTTGGGCACAAAATACGGGCCGGTAGCATGCACCGGCACGCGGTTGGCGACCGTCGGGCCCCAGGAGGCATAGGCGCCGGTGTCGAAATCGCCGTGGAAGCGGAACGCGGTCAGATGCCCCTCGGCGTCCGCCGCCGCCTCGGCGGTAATGCGGGAGGGGTGGCGCTTGGTGGTCGAAGCCATGCTCTCCGGCCGCGTGTAGACGATGCGCACCGGCCGGTGCAGCAGCCACGCGGCGACACAGGCCAGCGGCTGCATCGACAGATCCAGCTTGCCGCCAAACCCGCCGCCGACGGCGGTCGGCACGACGCGCACCTGGGTTTTGTCTATCCCTAAAATCGGCCCGAGTTCGTCACGGTCCATGTAGGGGGTCTGGGTGCAGGCCACGACCTCGATGCGGTCGCCGACGCGGCGGGCGTAGCCGGCTTCGGGTTCGATGTACGCGTGTTCGACGAAGGCGGTGCGCACCGAAATGTCCGCCGTGGCCGCGGCACCGGCCAGCGCAGCCGCGGTGTCGCCGCGGGCGACGCGGCCCCGGCAGA
>Ga0302314_10000658_pt1 | contig 63774 bp, 65 predicted proteins | sample III_Palsa_N2_3_FD_200533 | JGI IMG/M metagenome (GOLD analysis project Ga0302314, IMG submission 200533) | Peat permafrost microbial communities from Stordalen Mire near Abisko, Sweden - III_Palsa_N2_3 | ecosystem: Environmental > Terrestrial > Soil > Palsa > Peat permafrost | place: Sweden...
GGTGCCGCCCAGGCCAGAGCCGACGCCCGCACCCGATGCCCAACCTGCCCCGGCGGCCACGCAGGCCACGGCCGAGCCGCCGGCCGCGCCAGCGCAGCCGCCAGCCGCCCAGCCAATTCCAGCGCTCGCCCAGGCGACGCCCGAACCGCCTGTTGCGGCGCCTGCGCCTCCGCCCCCTCCACCAGCACCCGACGCCCAACCTGCCCCGGCGGCCACGCAGGCCACGGCCGAGCCGCCGGCCGCGCCAGCGCAGCCGCCAGCCGCCCAGCCACCCGCAGCAGACGCCCAGCCAACTGCAGCGCTCGCCCAGGCGACGCCCGAACCGCCTGTTGCGGCGCCTGCGCCTCCGCCCCCTCCACCAGCACCCGACACCCAACCTGCCCCGGCCGTCGCACACGCTGCGACCGAGCCAGCGGCGGCAGTCGCTCAACCTCCGGCGGAACCGGCTGCCGCAGCGCCTCCGCCGCCTCCCGCGCCGGCGGCCGACGTGCAACCGGCCGTCGGCACCCAGGTGGCCACCGTGGTGCCGACGGCGATGCTGCAGCAGATCGCGAAAACACTGCACGCCGCGCATTGCGCGCTCGCCGACCTGGCGACGCCGGACACGGGCGGGGTTGCGATGGACGGAATGGCCGACGCGACCGCCGCCGCATCGCTGCGCCAACAGCTTGACGCCGTCACCGGAGCGCTACCGGTCGCCTGGCATGTGCGGACCATCGATCCGGTGTTCTGTCCGGTGCTGGACCTGCTGCGGCCGATCAGCCCGCTTGCCGGCGTCCCCGGCCACGGCGTCGGCCTCACGCTCGCCGGCGACCGCACCGCGTTGCAGGACGGCGAGGCGATCCTGCCGCGTCTGACCATGCCGGACTTCTCCGGCGAGCTGCGGGTGGACTACTTTGCCCATGACGGCACGCTCGCGCACCTGTACCCGACCGTCGCCGACCCGGCGGCGAAACTGAACGCACAAGCCTCGCGCAAACTGGCCGCCGGCGAACACCTCTCGCTCGGCGATCCCGGCCCTGGCCGCCCGCAATGGCAGAGCGGCGAGCCCTACGGCACCGACATGATCATCGCCGTCGCCTCCTCGGTGCCGCTGCGCGTCGCCGCGCCGCGCAACGCCGAGGAGAAGGGCGAGACCTACCTTGCCACCCTGCGTCGCGCGATCGAGCAGGCGCGCGCCGCCGGCGCCCGTGTCAGCGGCACGCTGCTGCTCGTCGACGCGGTGCCGAAGCCCAACTGACCATCCGCGACGACGCGGTCGCCATCGGGCAAGCGCTCCGCCGCGCCGGCGAAAATACCGTCGATATCGACGGCATGAGGCGGGATCTGTCAGGCGGCCGCCGCCGCAGCGACCGTCGCGGGCCTGCCGGCCCGGGCCTGCTGCAGGCAGGCCGCCACCGCTTCGCTCAAGGATACCACGTAGCGGTCGGCACCGATCGCGGCACGCAGCCGCTCGTCAGCCACCACCTCGGCGGACCACAGGCCGACCAGGATCGTTGCCCCCGGCAGGCGGCTGCGCAGGCGGCGCACGGCATAGCGCAGATGCGAGGGCGTGCCGCTGATGCTGGCATAGCAGAGACAGACCATCATCACGCTGCCGAGGTCGAGGGACGCAAGCGCGGCACGGGACCCGACGACCGCGTACGGGGCCACGCGGGCGCCCAGCCCGTGCTTGCCGAGGAGTTGGGCGAGCATGGCGGACGCCGCCCCATCCAGGACGCCGCGGCCGGCGACGCACAGCACGGCCGACGGCGTACACCACTCCGGCGGCAGGATGGTGTCCTGCCCGGGCGGCGGTTCGCCACTTCCCGGCACCGGCTGCTTCGGCGGCTCCTGTCCGTCGGCCGACCGGCCTGCCGGGCCGCGGTCGTCGTGGTCAGACAACTCGCCCAGCAGTTCCTCGACGCCGTCCATGATCCCGGCAATCTGGTCTTCGGTCAGCACGCCGCGCTCGACGTCAAGGGCGGCCAGTCGCAGTCCGCGGATCGCGACCTCGTCGTAGTACGAGCACAGCGAGCACTCCTTGAGCAACGGCTCGGCGACGTCCAGCACGTCGTCCACATCCCCGGCAAGCATGCGGTGATAGAAGCTTTCCACCGGCGTCAGCGCCGGCCGGTCGCCGAGCAGCACGTCAATGAACTCCAGCCGGTCGACATGCCGCGCCAGCACCACGAGGCAGAGCGTCAGCGGCATCGACAGGATCAACCCGACCGGGCCCCACAGCCAGCCCCAGAAGATCGCGGCGACGACCACCGAGAGCGGCGAGAGCCCCGTGCTGTGGCTGTAGACCAGCGGCTCCACCACCTGGCCCATGATCAACTCGCCGACCAGGAACAGCGCGCCGGTCCAGGCGACCATCGACCAGCCCGGATCGACCGCCGCCGCCAGCGCCAGCGGCAGGGCGGCGGCGAGGAAGGCGCCGACATACGGCACGAAGCGCATCAATGCGGCGACGACGCCCCACAGCAGCGGGCTCGGCACCCCGATCACCAGCAGGCCCACGCCAATGACGCAGCCGAAGGCGGTGTTGAGCGCCAGCAGGCTCAGGAAATACCGGCTCAACCGCTGCGCGGCGTCGTCCATGGCCATCATCGTGCGGAGCAGATCATGCGCGCCGAACAGGCGGATCAACCGGTCGCGCAGATCGCCCCGCTGCAACAGGATGAAGATCGCCACGACCAGGACGATGCCCGTGGTGGCGAGCGGCGACAGCACCGGGGCGAGGATGCGCTCGGCCATCTCGGTGACCGAGGAAGACGGCTGGTGAACTTCCACCGGGATCGGCGCCGGCGGCCCGGCGGCGGCGGGACCGGCGGACGACGGGGCCGCCGCCGCGGTGGGGCCGCTGCCGACGTGATCGGCCGGCGCGTGGGTCGCGCGTTCGATCTGTCGCGTCAACCGGTCGGCGAGACCGGACAGCCGGCCCACCGTGGCGGACTGCAACGACTGCACCTTGTCCTCGATCGTGTTCGCGTAGCGCGGGATATCGCTCGCGAGCCCGGCCACCTGCGCGCCGATCAGGCCGCCGACGCCGAGGATCACGCCAAGGGCAAGCAGCACGGCCAGCAGCACGGCGGGCACCCGCCACATCCGCGCCCAGCGCAGCAGGTCCACCAGTGGCGCGAGCACGAAGGACAGCAGCACCGCCAGCGTGACCGGGATCAGCACCTCGCGCGCGATCGAGAGTGCGGCGACGATGACCACCGCGGTGGCAAGCGTCATCAGTCCCGACGTCCCGGGAGCCTGCGCCGGCGCGATCGGAGCCCTTGGCCGGGGCGGCAGGAGCGGGAGGTCCGGCATGGCTGGCGACTCTCCGAAAGCGGGCTGCGATACCGCGGCGGTGATCAAGTAGCGCGCCAAACCCCGCAACAGTTCCCTCGCCCGCGGCCGGACCAACGGGACGTCCGCGTCATCTGGCTGCGGGGCCGACGCTCGTACGCCTGCGCCAGCGCGGAAACGGCGGCACGGCCGAGCCTGTGGCGATCAGCCCGGCCACAATTGCAGGAGCCCGCAAAAGGTCCTCGCCCCGCAAGCCGGGAACAGCGATAGACTGGCGTCGATCTCGCTGAGGGGCCGGAGGCTGACGTGCAGGCGATGGTGCTGAAGAAGCTGCGCTCGGCGCTGGAATGGATGGATCTCACCGACCGGGAGCCCGGGCCGGGCGAGATCCGGGTGAAGGTGGCCGCCTGCGGCGTCTGCCGAACCGACCTGCACGTCGTCGACGGCGACCTGCCGCATCCGGTTCTGCCGATCATCCCCGGGCACCAGATCGTCGGCCGCATCGACGCGATCGGGGCGGGGGTCGAGGGGCTGCGGCTGCACGAGCGCGTCGGCATTCCCTGGCTCGGCCACACCTGCGGCGTCTGCGCCTATTGCTTGATGCACAGGGAAAACCTGTGCGACCACCCGCTCTTCACCGGGTTCACGCGGGATGGTGGTTTTGCCACCGCGGCGGTCGCCGACGCCCGGTTCGCCTTCCCGCTTGGCGAGGCCGGCAGCGACGTCTCGCTTGCCCCGCTGCTCTGCGCTGGCCTGATCGGCTGGCGGTCGCTGGTCATCGCTGGCGAGGGCGCGAAGCTGGGGCTCTACGGCTTCGGCGCCGCCGCCCACATCCTGGCGCAGGTCGCGCATTGGCAAGGGCGCTCCGTGTTCGCCTTTACGCGTCCCGGCGATGCGGCCACGCAGGCCTTTGCCCGCAGCCTCGGCGCGGTATGGGCGGGCGGCTCGGACGAAGCGCCGCCGGAGCCGCTCGATGCGGCAATCATCTTCGCAACGGCAGGCGATCTCGTCCCCTTGGCGCTCAAGGCCGTGCGCAAGGGCGGCCGGGTCGTGTGCGCCGGCATCCACATGAGCGACATCCCGGCCTTCCCCTATGCGCTGCTCTGGGAGGAGCGGCAGCTTCTTTCGGTCGCCAACCTCACGCGCCAGGACGGCATCGACTTCTTGCGCCTGGTGCCGAAGATCGGCATTGTTACCAAGACCACGGTTTATCCGCTCCAGAATGCCAATCAGGCCCTTGCCGACCTTCGTGCCGGCCGATTCGAAGGCGCCGCTGTCCTTGTGCTGTGAGCGAAGCGCCACCGGCGGTGGTCGTGGCCGCGGCCCTAGGTAGTTTCCGACCCTGTCTACGGCTGGGCCCCGCCAACTACGCTCCGGCAGTTGGCGACTGCGGCGTCCCATGGGAAACTCGATCATGTCAGCCTCCACAAGGGCACAAACGGCCGCCGCGGGCCGTTGGCCGATTGAGTTGGCAATGACGCGGCTCACGTTCGGGCCGCCCTTGCCGGCGGACGGCTGACAATGACGCGGGACGTGCCCTCGGTGGTCGAGGGCTTTGTCAAGGACGTCGCTGCCGACCGATCCCGGCTGCTGGACATTGTGGAGGCGGTGCAGCACCGCTTCGGTCATGTCGACGACGAAGCGGTGCAGGCGATCGCCACGGGGCTCGGCCTCCACCGCGTCGAGGTCGAGGACATGCTGTCGTTCTACGCATTCTTCGACAGGGCGCCGCGCGGGCGCTCCCGCATCCGTCTGTCCAAGACGCCGATCTCCTTCATGAAGGGGGCGCATGCGGTGGCCCACGCCTTCGAGGCGGCGCTTGGCATCGCCATGGGCGGAACAACGGCGGACGGCGCATTCACGCTGCAGTGGACCAGCGATATCGGCATGGCCGATCAGGAACCGTCTGCCCTGATCAACGGCGTGATCCTGACCGGGCTCACGCCGGAGGATGTGCCGGACATTCTCGCGACATTGACGAAATCCAGCGCCGGAGGGCCGGCGCCGCATGCGCTGCTGCCGAAAGCGACGGTGCGGCCAGGGCTGGTACAGCCGGGGGCGATCCTGACGGGGCCGTTTGCTGCCGCGGACGGGACCCGGGCCGCGATTGCGCTCTCACCCGACCGGGTGATCGAGGAGATCACAGCCTCCAAACTGCGCGGCCGCGGCGGTGCCGGCTTTCCGACAGGCATGAAATGGCGGTTCACCCGCAAGGCCGTTGGGCACGACCATTATGTGGTCTGCAACGCCGATGAAGGCGAGCCTGGCACGTTCAAGGATCGCGTGTTGCTGTCGGAGTTCCCCGACCTGGTGTTCGACGGCATGACGGTCGCCGGCTATGCGCTCGGTGCGCGGCACGGCCTGGTCTATCTGCGCGGCGAGTATGCCTATCTGTGGGACCATCTGCAGCATGTGCTGAAGACCCGTCGCGCGCAGGGGCTGCTCGGCGACAGGGTCTGCGGCCGGGACGGGTTCGACTTCGACATCCGGATTCAGCTTGGCGCCGGCGCCTATATCTGCGGCGAGGAGTCGGCACTGCTCGAATCATTGGAGGGCAAGCGCGGCGCACCGCGGGACCGGCCACCATTCCCGACCGAACGCGGCTACCTGCAGCAGCCGACCGCCATCGACAATGTGGAGACATTCGCCTGCGCCGCGCGGATCATGGCGAAGGGGGCCGCATGGTTCACCGGTTACGGCACGACGGAATCATCGGGCACCAAGCTGATGAGCGTGTCAGGGGATTGCGCACGGCCCGGCGTCTATGAGGTGCCCTTCGGGATCACCGTCAACGCACTGCTCGATCTGGTCGGCGCGGCGGACGCGGCGTTCGTGCAGATGAGCGGACCATCGGGCCAAGCCGTCGCCCCGAAGGATTTTGGACGGCGCATCGCCTACGAGGATCTGTCGACCGGCGGCTCGACGATGATCTTCGGCCCGCAGCGCGATGTGCTCGCGGTCGCGCTGCAATTCACCGATTTCTTCGTCGACGAATCATGTGGGTATTGCACGCCCTGCCGCGTCGGCACCACCTTGCTCAAGCAGGGCATGGAGAAGATCGTTGCCGGCCGCGCCACGCTTGGGGATATCGCCGCGATCGAGGCGCTGGCGCAAACCGTGGCGCGGATGAGCCGCTGCGGACTCGGCCAGACCGCCCCCAACCCGATCCTGACGACACTGCAGAACTTCCCCGAATTGTACGAGGCGCGGCTGTCGCCTGCGGCGTTCGAGCCGCTGGTCACGCTGCACGACGCGTTGCGCGAAGCCGTCGAGGTTCAGGGCCGCGAGCCCGTATCGGAGGAGGCCTGACGTGGGTGCGGACCATTTCCACTTTACCGTCGACGGGACCGAGGTCGAGGCAACCGAAGGTCAATCGGTCATCGAGGCCTGCGATACGGCGGGGATCTATATCCCGCGCCTCTGCTACCATCCTGACCTCGAACCCGACGGAAGCTGCCGTGTCTGCACATGCAAGATCGACGGCCGCAACAGTGCGGCCTGCGTGACGCCGGCGGCGCATGGCATGGTGGTGGAAAATGCCACGCCGCAGCTCACCGACGACCGGCGCACGCTGATCGAGATGCTGTTCGTCGAGGGCGATCATCCCTGCCCCTACTGCGTCGCCAGTGGCGACTGCGAACTGCAGGCACTCGGCTATCGGCTCGGCATGACGGCGCCGACGCAACCGTATCAGCGGCCCGGGCGGAAAATCGATGCCACACACCCCGACATCTATCTCGACCATGACCGCTGCATCCTGTGTTCGCGCTGCATTCGCGCATCGCGCATGGAGGACGGCAAAACGGTGTTCGGCTTTGAGGGGCGGGGGATCGCGATGCGGCTGAACATCGACGCGGAAGGTGGCCTTGGTGAAACCCAGATGGCGGCGATCGACAAGGCGGCAAGCGTCTGCCCGGTCGCCTGCATCGTCATCAAGCGCGAGAGCTACCGCATCCCGAACGGCAGCCGGCGCTTCGACAGCGCACCGATCGGCAGCGACATCGAGGCCAGACGAAAGGGCCGCCCGGCATGAACGCCAGCGCCGCGAACGCGACGAACGCGACAAAACCCCTGCTCGCGACATGCGCGCTGACGGGGTGCTTCGGCTGCCACATGTCACTGCTCGACATCGACGAGCGGATTCTGGAACTGGCCAATCTGGTCGATCTTGACGTGTCCCCGTTCGACGACAAGAAGACGTTCGACCGGCCTGTCGATGTGGGATTCGTCGAAGGTGGCTGTTCGAACGAATACAACGTCAGGGAACTCCGGGAATTCCGCAAACATTGCCGGATTCTCGTGTCGGTCGGCGCCTGCGCGATCAATGGCGGCGTGCCGGCGATGCGCAACACCGTGGGCCTGCGGGAGTGTCTGGAGGCCGTGTATCTCAATGGTGTCTCTCTCGAAGGTGGCGGCATGATCCCGAACGACGAGGACCTGCCGCTGCTGCTGGACCGCGTCTACCCCTCGCATGAAGTGGTGAAGATCGACTATTTCCTGCCGGGTTGCCCGCCATCGGGCGACGCCATCTGGGAGGGACTCAAGGCCCTGCTCACCGGCAAGACGCCGGCGCTGCCCTACCTGTTATGCAAGTACGAATGATGCACACCGCCAACGGCGCCACGCCATGAGCGACGTCCAGACCAGCCCAGGGCCGCGCAAGATCGTCATCGATCCCGTCACGCGCGTGGAAGGCCACGGCAAGGTCACCATCCGCCTGAACGAGGCCGGCGAGGTCGAACAGGCAAGGTTCCACATCGTCGAGTTCCGCGGCTTCGAGCGGTTCATCCAGGGACGGATGTACTGGGAGGTCCCCGTCATCGTCCAGCGTCTCTGCGGTATCTGCCCGGTGAGCCATCATCTGTGCGCCGCCAAGGCAATGGACGCCGTCGCCGGTGTGGATCAGGTGACACCCACCGCCGACAAGATGCGGCGGCTGATGCATCATGGCCAGATCCTGCAGTCGAACGCGGTGAACTTCTTCCATCTCGCCTCGCCCGACCTGCTCCTGGGATTCGAGGCGCCGGTCGCGCAACGCAACATCATCGGTGTGATCGAAGCCTTCCCCGAGGTCGGCAAATGGGCGATCTTCATCCGCAAGTTCGGCCAGCTTGTCATCGCCGCAACCGGCGGCCGCCGCATCCATCCTCGCTTGTGCGTCCCCGGCGGCGTCAACCAGAGCCTGACCGTCGAGCACCGCGACGCGCTGCGCAAGGACATCGATCAGATCATCCAGTGGTGCGTCGATGCGCTGGAGCTGCACAAATCCTTCATCCACGACCATCAGCACCTCTACGAGACTTTTGCGAGTTTCCCCTCGAGCTACATGAGCATCGTCGGCGCAGATGGCGGCATGGATCTTTACGACGGCGGCCTCCGCGCCATCGGCGCAGACGGCAAGCCGATCTTCGACGGTGTCCGTGCGGCCGACTACCGCGACTACGTCATCGAGGAAGTGCGTTCCTGGAGCTACATGAAGTTCCCCCATATCCGCTCGCTCGGTCGTGAAGACGGGTGGTACAGGGTGGGCCCGCTCGCCCAGTTGAATTGCTGCGCCTTCATCGGCACTCCGATCGCCGAGGCGGCGCGCCGTGACTTCATGGCACTTGGGCAAGGCGGACTGGTCCACGCGACGCTCGCCTATCACTGGGCGCGGCTGATCTGCATGATCCACTGCGCGGAGACGATCCGGGATCTGCTGTTCGACGACGACCTGCAAGGCACCGATCTGGTCATCACCGGTCAGCGTCGGCCGGAAGGCGTCGCGATCATCGAGGCGCCGCGGGGCACGCTGCTGCACCACTATACGGTGGACGACAACGATCAGGTGACCGGCGCGAACCTCATCGTCTCCACCACCAACAACAACGAGGCGATGAACCGGTCGGTGACCAAGGTGGCGGTGGACTATCTCACCGGCCACGAGATCACCGAGGGGTTGCTGAACCACATCGAGGTCGCGATCCGCGCCTACGACCCCTGCCTGTCCTGCGCGACGCACGCGCTCGGCGACATGCCGCTGATCGTCACGCTGGAAGACGCCGAGGGCACGGTGATCGCCACCCGGGTGAAGCAATGACCAGCCCCGGCCCGGCAAAGGTGCTGGTCCTGGGCTACGGCAACCCCGGCCGCCAGGACGACGGGCTGGGCCCCGCGGCCGCCGCCGAAATCGACAGCCTGGGCTGGTCGAACCTGACGGCGTTCGACACCTACCAGCTCAACATCGAGGACGCGATCGATGTGGCGGCGCACGACGTCGTGTGGTTCGTCGATGCGGCGAAGGGCGGCGAGGCACCCTATGCCGTGCATGATGTTGCACCGGCCGCTGCGGTCGAATTCACCAGCCACATCCTGCGTCCCGAGGCGCTGCTGGCGATCGCCCGGCAGTGCTATGGGGCCTCGCCGAAGGCCTTCCTGCTGGCGATCCGCGGCTACGAATTCGAATTCGTCGAGGCTTTGACCCCGCGCGCCCGCGACAATCTGCAAGCGGCCCTTGCCATGCTCACCGGGCGCATCCGCGCGCTGCATGCACCGGCCGCGCTGAGAGGTGCGTCATGAACATCGGCCTTGGCGACCGGCGCCGGACCATCCTGTTGATCGACGCGGACCCTCACGCCAGAAAATCCCTGCGCCTCGCGCTGGAGGCCGCCGGCTTCTCCGTCGGCGAGGCGGCGAACGCCCACGAAGGCCAAAGGACGCTGCAACGGATCACACCGCATGCGATTCTCGCCGAGCTGATGATCGACGCCGCTGATCACGGCATGACCCTCCCCGAGCGGCTCCACGCCCAAGGCAGCACCATCCCCTACTACATCCTGAGCGCCGGCAGCGAGGCGCTGATGGGTGCCATCGGGCTGCACGAACTCGGCGTCGCGGGTGTGTTCCTCAAGCCCGTCGACGCCGCAATCGTCGTCCAGGCGCTGCGGACACGTCTCGCCTTGCGGCAGATGGATGCCGCCGATGCATGAAATCTCACTCATGGAGAGCGTGATCGCCCTGATCGAGGACCAGCGTCGCGTGCAGGATTTTTCCCGCGTTCGCACGATCCGTCTCCAGGTCGGGGCGCTCGGCCATGCCGAACCCGCTGCGCTGCACTTCTGTTTCAGCGCCGTCGCGCACGGCACGATCGCCGAGGGTGCGACGCTGGAGATAGACATGGTCCCGGGACAGGGACGCTGTCCTGCGTGCGGCGAACTCGTCGCGCTCGACGATCGGTTCGCACCCTGCCCCGGTTGCGCAAACCCGCATGTGCGAATGACCGCCGGCGACGAATTGCGGCTGGCAGAATTGGAGGTCGAGTGATGTGCACCCTATGCGGCTGCAGCACCGCGGTTCTCGCGGCGCACCCGGATCGCGAGCCGCCCGCTCACGATCATGCCCATACGCATGATCACGACCATGCCCACGCGCATCCGCACGGCACCATCGACTTCGGCAACGGGCCCGCGGGCGTCCACATCCCCGGCTTGAGCCAGGAGCGGACGATCCGCATCGAACGCGACATCCTTTCGAAGAACGACGCCTTCGCCGCAACCAACCGCGCGCGCCTGCGAAACGTCGGCGTCTTTGCGCTCAACTTCGTCTCCAGCCCCGGCTCCGGCAAGACCTCGTTGCTCGTCCGCATGATCGGCGACCTGAAGCAACGCTGGCCGATCGCCGTGGTCGAAGGCGACCAGCAGACCTCGCGCGATGCCGACCGCATCCGCGCGACCGGCGCGCCGGCGGTGCAGGTCAACACCGGCAAGGGCTGCCATCTCGATGCCCACATGGTTGGGCACGCGCTCGATCACCTCCCGCTTGCGCCCGGTGGCCTGCTGTTCATCGAGAATGTCGGAAACCTCGTCTGCCCCGCCGCGTTCGACCTCGGCGAAGCGCACAAGGTCGTCGTGCTGTCGGTGACCGAAGGCGAGGACAAGCCGCTCAAATACCCCGGCATGTTCGCGGCCGCCGACCTCATGCTGCTCAACAAATCCGATCTGCTGCCACACCTGGAGTTCGATGTCGGCGCCTGCATCGCATCCGCGCTGAGCGTGAACCCGCGCATCCAGATCCTGACGGTGTCGGCCCGCACCGGCGAGGGGCTTGCGGCGTTCTATTCCTGGATCGAAGGGCGTGCCGCCGCGATGACCGGCCAAGCGGCAGCGGTGGGGTGAGCACGCCATGTCGGTAAGTGCTGCGAACTTATCGCACGAACGGCTGCGCATTCGTTTCCGCGGCGCCGTCCAGGGAGTCGGCTTTCGCCCGTTTCTGCATGGCCTGGCGGCATGCCATGGCCTGTCGGGCTTCGTGCTCAATGACGCGGATGGCGTCCTGGCAGAGATCCAGGGTGCGGCGATCGACGCCTTCCTGGCGGCATTGCAGCGGGAGCGTCCGCCGCTCGCCCGCATCGACGGCATGGATATCACCCGGCTGCCGCTCGAACGCCAGCAGGGTTTTGCCATCCGCGACAGCGCCGGCTCCGGCGCCGGTCGCGCCCGGGTCGCGCCCGACGCAGCGACCTGCCCGTCCTGCCTCGATGAGTTGTTCAACCCGTCGAGCCGCTTTCACCTTTACCCCTTCGTCACCTGCACGAACTGCGGCCCGCGCTTCACCATGACGCGCCGCCTGCCCTATGATCGCGCGAACACGACGATGGCCCCGTTCGCGCTCTGCGCAGACTGCGCGCGCGATTATGCCGACTCGACGGGCCGTCGGTTTCACGCCGAGACCATTGCCTGCCCAGCCTGCGGCCCGCATCTGAGCCATTCGATGCAGGACATCGCGGCCGCCTTGCGGGATGGAAAAATCGTCGCGCTGAAAGGCATCGGCGGCTTCCACCTGCTGTGCGACGCGACCAACGAAACGGCGGTCCACACCCTGCGCCGACGCAAGGGGCGCCCGCGAAGGCCGTTTGCCGTCATGGTTGCAAATGAAGCGTGCGCCGAACAGATGGCCGCGCCGAGCCTCGCTGAACGGGCGCTGCTGCGTCATACCGCCCGGCCGATCGTGCTGGTGCGCGCGCGCGCCGGGCTGGCGCCGTCCGTTGCTCCTGGGCTGGATCGCGTCGGGCTGATGCTGCCCACGGCACCTGTGCATCATCTCCTGTTCCACGCCCTGTCCCACGCTGCGTCCTCACCGGTCGTGCTTGTCGCCACCAGCGCCAATCGCTCCGGCGACCCGCTGGTCACCGACGACGCCGGGGCCTTGCAGATGCTCGCAGGCATCGCCGACCTGATCGTCACCCATGACCGGCCGATCCACGCGCGCGCCGACGATTCCGTCATGGCCGTGATCGATGGTGCGCCGGCATTCATCCGGCGGTCGCGCGGCTTCGTGCCCGAGCCCATCGACCTTGGCCAGGACGGCCCCGCGGTGCTCGCTGCCGGGGCTCATCTGAAGGCGACGCTCTGCGTCACGCGCGGGCGCGAGGCGTTTGTGTCGCAGCACATTGGCGATCTCCGCACGGCCGGCACGTTGCGCTTCTATCGGGAAACCGCGCAGCAGATGCTGACGATGCTGGGTGTCGCACCCGAACTCGTGGCTTGCGACCTGCATCCGGACTATGGCTCCACCGTGTTCGCCGAAGCGACCGCGTTGCCGCTGCTGCGCGTGCAACATCACGCCGCGCATCTCGCCGCTGTCGCTGCCGAGCATCATCTGCGTGGGGCGGTGCTCGGTGTGGCGCTGGACGGTCATGGTTATGGCGAGGACGCGGAGTCATGGGGCGGCGAGTTGTTGCTGCTCAACGGCGCGCGATGGCGCCGCCATGGCCACCTGAGGCCGCTGCCGCTACCGGGGGGCGACCGTGCCGCGCAGGAGCCTTGGCGAATGGCCGTCGCCGCTCTGGCGTCGCTGGGCCGCGGCGCGGAAGCTGCGGCGCGTTTCCCGGCGATCGCGGGCGCCGGCCGGCTCGCGACCTTCCTCGCCGCCGACACGCATCGGCCGGCGACCACCAGCATGGGCCGGCTGTTCGACGCCGCGGCGGCGCTGCTTGGCGTGTGCACGCAGCAGAGCTACGAGGGCCAGGCGGCGATGGAGCTGGAAGCGCTGGTCCGCGTCCCGTCCTGCCTGCAGGCAGGCTACCGCATCGCCGAGGGCGTTCTTGATTTCAGGCCGCTCCTCCGTGGTCTTCTGCAGCCTGGTCTGGCAGCGCAGGAGGGCGCGGAGCTGTTTCACGGCACGCTGATCGCCGGTCTGGCAGCCTGGATCGGGCAATTCGCCGCCCAGACGGGCCAGACCAACATTGTGCTCGGCGGCGGCTGCCTGATGAACCGAGGCCTCGGTGAAGGGCTTTCCGACGCGTTGCGGACCAACGGCCTTGTTCCGTGGCTTGCGCGCGCCGTGCCCGCGAACGATGGCGGCCTTTCGCTCGGTCAGGCGGCGATGGCGCGCGCCCATCTCATCGGCACCGCGGCGGCGTGACGGCGCGCCCTCAGGAGTTCAGCCCATGTGTCTCGCGATCCCGATCCTCGTTGAAGAACTGCTTCCCGACGACATGGCGCGCGTCACGCTGAACGGTGTCTCGAAGGTCGTCTCCATCGCGCTTCTGGAGGATGTCCGTCTCGGCGACTACCTGCTGATCCATGTCGGCTATGCGCTCGCGCGGCTCGATCCCGAGGAGGCGGAGCGGACCATCGCGATGATGCGCGAGGCCGCCGTTCCGGGTCTCGCGGACATGGCGGAAAGCCGGCCATGAAGCACATCGACGAATATCGCGACGGCACGCTCGCCCGTTCCATCGCCGCCACCATCGCCCGCGAGGCCGCCTGCGACCGCCACTACCAGTTCATGGAATTCTGCGGCGGCCACACGCACGCCATCTCGCGTTACGGGATCGAGGACCTGCTGCCGGGCAACGTGCAGATGGTGCACGGGCCCGGTTGTCCCGTCTGCGTGCTGCCCATCGGTCGCATCGACGATGCGATCAAGCTCGCCATGCGCCCCGAGGTGACGTTGTGCACCTACGCCGACCTGATGCGCGTGCCGGCGTCTGCCGGCGCCAACCTGCTCAAGGCCAAGGCGGCAGGTGCGGATATTCGCATGGTGTATTCGACGCTGGACGCGATCCGCATCGCCGAGACGGAGCCCCACCGCGAGGTCGTGTTCTTCGCCATCGGCTTCGAGACGACCACCCCGCCCACCGCGGTCGCCATCCGGCTGGCGCGCAAGAAGCGGCTTCGCAACTTCACCGTGTTCTGCAACCACGTCCTGACGCCGCCGGCGATACGGGCCATCCTCGACGCGCCGGTGCTGCCGGAGGGCGGCCAGGTGCGGGTCGATGGCTTCATCGGTCCGGCGCATGTCAGCACGATCACGGGAACGACGCCGTACCTGAGCCTCGCGGCCGAATTTGCCAAGCCGGTCGTCGTCGCCGGGTTCGAGCCGCTGGACGTCGTGCAAGCCATCCTGATGCTGCTGCGCCAGGTCAACGAGGGGCGCCACGACGTGGAGAACCAGTACATTCGCTTCGTGACGACGGCCGGCAACGTGATCGCGCAGCGCGAAATGGCCGAGATGTTCGAGTTGCGCGAGTCGTTCGAGTGGCGCGGGCTGGGCGAACTGCCGATGAGCGCCCTGCGTCTGCGCGACGCCTATGCCGACCTCGATGCCGAGCGGCGCTTCGCCGTCGAAACCGTACCGGCCGCCGACAACCCCGCCTGCGAATGCGGCACCATCCTGCGCGGCTTGAAGAAACCTGCCGAATGCAAGCTGTTCGGCACGCTCTGCACGCCCGAGACGCCAATGGGGTCCTGCATGGTGTCGCCGGAGGGCGCTTGCGCGGCGCACTGGACCTATGGCCGCTTCCGCGCCCGCGATCGGGTGGCCGTTTGAGTCCGCCGCGCCGCCGCGTCCGCCGGCTGGACATCCGCAACGGCCGCGTCGACCTCTCGCACGGGGCGGGCGGCCGGGCTTCGGCGCAGCTCATCGACGAGATCTTTCTCGACGCCTTCGACAACCCGCTGCTGGCCCGCGGCGACGATCAGGCGGCGTTCGACGTGCAGGCCGGCCGCATGGTGATGTCGACGGATGGCTACGTGATCTCGCCGCTGTTCTTCCCCGGCGGCGATATCGGGTCGCTCGCCGTGCACGGCACGGTCAACGATGTCGCCATGTCCGGCGCACGGCCGCTGCATCTCGCCGCCAGCTACATCATCGAGGAAGGGTTTGCGCTCGCCGATCTGCACCGCATCGCGCACAGCATGGGCCGGGCGGCGCGCGAGGCGGGCGTGGCGATCGTGACCGGCGACACCAAGGTGGTCGAGCGCGGCAAGGGCGACGGCGTGTTCATCACGACGACGGGCATCGGCATCGTGCCGTCCGGCCTCGATCTCTCGGCCGACCGCGCCACCTCGGGCGACCGGGTCATTCTCTCCGGCTGCGTCGGCGATCATGGCGTGGCGGTGATGTCCAAACGCGCCAATCTCGGGTTCGAGACGGAACTCCTGTCGGATAGCGCGGCACTGCACGGGCTGGTGGCCGAAATGGTGCGCGTCGCCGGCGCCTCGCTCCGCGTCATGCGCGATCCCACCCGCGGCGGCTTGGCAGCGGCCTTGAACGAGATTGCGCAGCGGTCGGGCGTCGGCTTTCTGATCGACGAAAGCGCGATACCGGTCCGGCCGGAAGTCGCGGCCGCCTGCGAACTTCTGGGCCTGGACCCGCTCTACGTCGCCAACGAAGGCAAGCTGGTGGCGATCGTGGCGCCGGACGCTGCGGATACCCTTCTTGTCGCCATGCGCGCCCACCCGCTCGGCCGCGGCGCGGCGCTCATCGGCCAAGCGATCGCCGACGAGCAATGTTTTGTGCAGATGACGACATCGTTCGGCGGCGGCCGGATCGTCGACTGGCTGGCAGGCGAGCAACTGCCCCGGATCTGCTAAAAGCAGCGAGATGCTTCAGCTTCACAACCTGACCAAGCGCTTCGGCCCCGTGGTGGCCGTGGACGACGTCTCGCTCGATGTCCCGGCCGGCCAGATGCTCGGCATCATCGGCCGGTCCGGCGCCGGCAAGTCGACGCTGCTGCGCATGGTCAACCGGCTGGTACCACCGAGCGCCGGCAGCGTCGCCTGGGACGGCGCCAACGTGACCGCGCTGCATGGCAAGGCGCTGCGCGACTGGCGCTGCCGCTGCGCGATGATCTTCCAGCAGTTCAACCTCGTGCCGCGGCTCGATGTGCTGACCAACGTGCTGATCGGCCGGCTGAACCACCGCAGCCAGATCGCCAGCCTGCTCGGCCTGTTCACCGCCGCCGAGCGGGCCCTGGCGGTCGAGGCGCTGCAGCGGTTCGACCTGCGGGACGTGGCGCTGCAATCCGCCGGCAGCCTCTCCGGTGGCCAGCAGCAGCGGGTCGCCATCTGCCGCGCGCTGCTGCAAGAACCAAGGCTGCTGCTCGCCGACGAACCGATCGCCAGCCTCGATCCGCACAACGCCCAGGTGGTCATGGAGACGCTGCGGACGATCAACCGGGAGGACGGCGTGACCGTGCTGGTCAACCTGCACGACCTCGACATGGCGCGCGCCTATTGCGGGCGCATCGTGGCGATGCGCGCCGGCCGCCTCGCCTTCGACGGCCGGCCCGACGAACTGACCGAAGCGGGCATCCGCGACATCTACGGCAGCGGCCACCCGGCAACGGCGCTTGCCATCGCCTAGCGCCTGGACCCACCATGCCGGCCGTCGCCATCGCGAGAGAACCGGCCATGTTCATGCGCCGCAGCCTTGTGCTCTGTTTCGCCGCCCTGCCGTTTGCCGCGCGGGCGCAGGACATGCTCGCGCCCGGCAAGCGCGCCTGGGCGGCACAGGTGCCGGAGATCCGCATCGGCCTGCTCGGCGGCGAGAACGACGCCGACCGGCTGGCGCGCTACGACGGCTACCGCAAGCTGCTGGAGGAAACCTTCCAGGTGCCGGCGAAGATGCTGATGGCTGCCGACTATGCGGGCGTCATCCAGGCCTTCGCCGCCGGGCAGATCGAGGTCGCCTACATGAGCCCGGCTGCCTATGCCGCGGCGTGGATACAGAGCAACGGCGACGTCGAGCCGCTGCTGACCACCGAGGAGAAGGACGGCACCACGTCCTACGTCTCGGCGATGTACGTGCGCGCCGATTCCGGCATCACCAGTCTTGCCGACATGAAGGGCCACTCGCTGGCCTGGGCCGATCCCAACAGCGCCTCCGGCTATCTGATCCCGCGCGCCGAATTTCGCGCCCAGAAGCTCGATCCGGAGACATATTTCAGCCGCACCGGGTTCGCCGGCGGCCACGAACAGGCGGTGATCGCGGTCCTCAACCACCAGTACGATGCCGGCGTCACCTGGACCTCGGGCATCGGCGACGTGAACGAGGGCTACACGCGGGGCGCGCTGCGCAGCATGGTCGAGAAGAAGATGCTCGACATGAAGGACCTGCGCATCATCTGGACGTCGCGGCCGATCGAGAACGGTCCGCTGGCCGTGCGCAAGTCGACGCCGGAGGCGTTCCGCGCCGACATGCTGGCCTTCCATCTGGCACTGCCCAAGGCGCACCCGGACATCTACCATGCCGTCGACATGGGCAACGGCCAGGCGTGGGTTCGGGTGCATCAGGCGGACTATGAGGTCTTCATCGAGATGCTGAAGCAGGAGGCGGCCGAGCGGCGCAAACGCAATTGACGCCGGCCAATCCGTTCGAGCAGCGCTATCGCCGCCGCCAGCGCGCGCGCAGGCGGGAGGCATTGCTCTGGAGCGGCGTGCTGGTGCTGGCGCTGCTGGCCAGCGCCCGGATGTCCGAGGTCTCGCCATCGGCCCTGCTCGCCGGCCTGCCCCGCGCCTGCCAGTATTTCGCGAACCTGGTGCCCGATCTGCGGTGGCGGCAACTCGCCGACGGGCCGCAGACGGAAGGCTCGGTCGCCTACTGGTTCTACCGCATCGACATCTGGCTGTGGCTGCTGCTGCAAACCAGCCAGATGGCGGCGCTGGCCACACTGCTCGGTGCCGCGCTGGCGATGCTGCTGTGCTTTCCCGCCAGCGCCAATCTGGCGCCGAATCGTGCCACGTACCTCGTGTTCCGCCGCCTGCTGGAGTTGTTCCGCAGCGTCCCGGACCTCGTCTATGCCCTGATCCTGGTCTGGGCGTTCGGCGTCGGCCCGCTCGCCGGCATCCTGGCCATTGCGCTGCACACCGTCGGCGCGCTGGGAAAGCTGTTCGCCGAGGCCGTCGAGAACGCGGAGATGGGTGCGTGGGACGGCGTGCGCGCCGCCGGCGGCACCTGGGCGCAGGCGGTGCGCTACGCCATCCTGCCGCAGGTGGCGCCGAACTTCCTCAGCTACGTGCTGCTGCGCTTCGAGATCAACGTGCGCGGCGCGACCGTGATCGGCTTCGTCGGCGCCGGCGGCATCGGCCAGGAACTCTATACCGTCATCAGCTTCAGCTATTACCAGGAGATCAGCGCCATCGTCGTGCTGATCATCGTGACAGTGAGCCTGATCGACGTACTCTCCGAGCGGCTGCGCAGTCTTGCGATGGGCATGGTGCTGCGGTGAAGCTGGCCGGGCAGATGACGGCATCCGACATCGCGGCGGCGAAGGCGGCACTCCCGGCGGCGTTCGGCACCTCGCCATGGCGGCGCCTGCAACGTTGGCTGTTCGGCGCCCTGGCGCTGGCGTGGTTCGTCACGCTGCTGGTCTGGTTCGACATCACGCCGGCGCGGCTCGCGCACGGCATGTCCGGCGTCTGGGTGATCCTGCGGCTGATGGTGCCGCCGAGTCCCGGTGCCCAATGGCTCGACATCCTGCACGGCCTTGGCGAGAGCGTGGCGATGGCGTTTCTCGGCACCTTCGCCGCCGCTGTGCTGGCGCTGCCGCTCGGCCTGCTCGGCGCGCGCAACGTGGTGGCGAACGTGCTTGCCCACCTGTCGCTGCGCCGCCTCTACGACGGGCTGCGCGGCATGGACCAACTGATCTGGGCGCTGGCCTTCGTGCGCGCCGTCGGGCTCGGCCCGCTGGCCGGCGTGCTGGCGATCGCCGCCGCCGAGGTCGCCGTGCTTGCGAAACTCTACGCCGAGGCGATCGAGAACGCGGACCCGCGCCAGCCGGAAGCGGTGCTGGCCGCCGGCGGCACGAAGCTGCTGGCCATCCGCTTCGGCCTGCTGCCGCAGGTGCTGCCGGTGATGATCGCCCAGGTGCTGTATGCGTTCGAGAGCAACACCCGCAGCGCCGCCGTGCTGGGCGTGGTGGGGGCCGGCGGCATCGGGTTGCAGATCGCCGAACGGATCAAGGTCCGCTACTGGAATGAGGTCGCCTTCATCATCCTGCTGATCCTCGCGACCGTGGCGATCATCGATGTCCTGTCCTCGCGGATCCGGCGGCGGCTGATCCAGGCGCCATAGGGCGCCCGCGCCTCATTTTGCCGGCTCTGGCGTCACCACCGGATCGCGCCAGGGCCCGTCGTCGCCGATCAGCGCCTCGGCTTCAATGGGCCCCCAGGTCCCGGGCTGATACGGGTAGACCGGCGCCGCATCGTCCAGCACCTCCTCGACGATGCGCCATTGCGCATCGACGATATCCTCGCGCCCGAACAATTCGCCCAGTCCGCGCATCGCGTCGCTCAACAGGCGCTGGTACGGCGGCAGCATGCTCGGCGCATGTTCCGTCAGGATCATCTCGACATCCTCGCCGACCATGCGCTCGCCGGGCAGCTTCACCCGCACCCCCATGGCGATGCTGACGTCGGGGCTGATGCGTATCCGCACGTGGCCGGAGCTCAGCGGCACCAGCTCGTCGAAGGTCTCGCGCGGCGGCCGCCTGAACTGCACCACCACTTCGGCCGCGGTCACCGGCAGTTGCTTGCCGGCCCGGATGTAGATCGGCACGCCGGCCCATCGCCACGTCTCGATGAACAGCTTCAGCGCGACGAAGGTCTCCACGGTCGAGTCGGGGCGGACGCCCGGCACGTCCCGATAGCCGGCGTACTGCCCGCGCACCACGTGCTCGGGATCAACCGGGCGCACGGCTTTCAACAGCGCGGCCTTCTGGTCGCGCATCGCCTCGTGCTCCTCGCCGGTCGGCGGGTCCATCGTCAGGTTGGCAAGCACCTGCAGCAGGTGGTTCTGCACGACGTCGCGGATCGTCCCCGTTTCGTCGTAGAACCGCCCGCGATCCTGCACGCCGAAATTCTCGGCCATGGTGATCTGGATGCTGCTGATGTGGTCGCGGTTCCACAGCGGCTCGAACATCGAGTTGGCGAAGCGCGTGTAGACGATGTTCTGCACCGGCTCCTTGCCGAGATAGTGGTCGATCCGGAAGATGTTTTCCTCGGCGAAGAACTTCGTCAGCAGTTGGCTCAGCACGCGCGCCGTCTCGCGGTTGTGGCCGAACGGCTTCTCGATCACGAGGCGCGCGTTGTCGGCACAGCCCGAGTGCGCCAGCCCTTCGGCTACGGTCGCGAACAGGCTTGGCGGCACCGCGAGGTAGTGCAGCGGCCGCTGCGCCCCGCCCAACTGCTTGCGCAGCTCGGCGAAGGTGGCGTTGTCTTTGTAGTCGCCGTCGACATAGCGCAGCAGCCCCAGCAACCGCTGCTGCGCGCGCGCGTCGACGCCGCCGTGGTGCTGCAGGCTGTCCGCCGCGCGCGCTTTCAGGTGCTCCAGGGTCCAGCCGGCCTTGGCAACGCCGATGATCGGGACGTTCAAATTCTCGTCGCGCACCAGCCCGAGCAGGGACGGGAATATCTGCTTGTACGCCAGATCGCCGGTCGCGCCGAAAAACACGATCGCGTCCGAAGCACCGCCGGTCATCTACGTCCCCTCCCGTGAACGGCGCACGGCGCCACGCCGGCTGCGACATATTGCGTCCCTGGTGCGTTCGCAACCTCGGCCGAGGCCGCCGTCATGGCGTGTCCCATCAGGCTGCCGAACCGGCCCTCGGTTCGGGCTCGACCGCCGCGGCCCGGGGCGGGCCCGCAAGCATCCGCGACATCGCCGCCTCCAGTTCGCCCAGCCCGAACGGCTTCTGCAGCAGCACGTTCGCGTCGCCGATCGGCCGCTCCCGCGGCAGCTCGCGGTAGCCGGTCACGAAGATCACCGGCACGCCCGCCCCTGCCAACAGGTCCGCCACCGGAAACGACGGGCGGCCGCCAAGGTTCACGTCGAGCACCGCGGCGTCGATCCGTCCCGTCTCTGCCCTGATCAGATGCAGCGCCTCCTCGACGGAGGCCGCCGGCCCCAGGACGTCGTAGCCCAGGTCGCGCAGCGAATCCTCGATCACCATGGCGACCAGCATCTCGTCCTCGACGAGCAGCACGCGGCGTCCCGGCACTTTGTTCTCCTCGGGCGCAGTCGCGGCCGCGCTCCCCAGTTCTTCCGCTTCTCGGCCCCGGCCCGGCTGCAACCGGTCCGCTGCCGCCGTTATCTCACACCTCAATCCCCCAGGTTCCCAGTCGTACCGGATCGCACCGCCAAGCTGGCTTCGCGTCGCCCCCTCGACCAGCTTCGACCCGAAGCCGCGTCGCCGTGGCGCCCCCGCCAGCGGCGGCCCGCCGCTCTCCGTCCACCGCAACTGCAAGTCTCCCGTCGCGGCGGCAACGCCCCAGGCGATCGCCACCCGTCCGCCAGGCGCCGACAGCGCGCCGTGCCTGGCGGCGTTGGTTGCCAGCTCGTGCAACACCATCGAGACCGGCTGCACCGCGCCGGGGACGAGCCACACGGACGGCCCGCGAAACGCCACGCGTGCCGCCCCGGCGCTGCCCATGTAGGGCGCCAGCTCGGTCTGCACGACCGCACGCAATTCGGCGCCGCTCCAGCCTTCCTCGGCCAGGATGCCGTGCGCGCGCGCCAGCGCCGCGATGCGCCCTTCCAGTACCTCGGCGAAACGGCGGGGGTCGTCGGCCTTGGTCAGCCGCACCAGCGCCGCCGCCACCGCCAGCGCGTTCTTGGCGCGGTGGTCGATCTCCCGCAGCAGCAATGCCTGACGTTCCTCGGATTTCTTCTGCGCCGTGATGTCGCGGGTGATCGCCAGTTGCGCGAGCTGCCCGCCCGGCAGGCGCAGCGGCGTGGCATGGGTCTCCATGCTGCGGCGCGTACCGCGCAGGCCGATGATGTCGAACTCCCAGCGCAATGCCTCGCCCCGGCAGACCCGCTCGTGGTGCTCCAGCCATCCGGCGCGGGCCTCGGGGGCGATCAGGTCGAGCACGCTCGCGCCCTCGAACTGCGCTGGCGAGTCCGCTTCGACCATGCGCAGGCCGGACGCATTCATCTGCAACAGGGTTCCATCCGGCGCGACCAGCTTGATGCATTCCGGGGTGGTCTCGAACACCGCACGCAGATGCGCGACATTTTCGGCCGAGACCGTCTCCGCGCTCGCGCGGGCGGAGACGTCCACGAGCACATTGACGGCACCAACCAACCTGCCTGCCGGATCGTACAGCGGCGTCGGGTACGGGATGAACCGGACGCGGGTGCCGTCGGGGCGTTCGGCAATCGCCTCGGCGCCGCGCACGGGCCGCGACTCGCGCAGCGCCACCGCCATCGGACAGTCGGCGTGCGCCAACGGCGTGCCGTCAGGGTGGAACAGCCGCCAGGAGCCGCACCAGCGGGCATCGCCAAGCGGCGGGCGCCAGCCCCACAGCGCGACCGCGGGCTCGTTGTAGGCGGTCAGCCGCCCTTCGGCGTCGGTGGCGTAGACTGCCACGCCCAGGGCCTCCAAAGCGACCATCTGGCCGCCGGCCACTGCCAGGGCATCTCCGCCCGAAGCGGACAGGTGGTCATCAACCACGGGGGCAACCCTTCACGTTGCGCCGACGATGGGCGGGAGCCCGCCCGCGTGCGGTATCGAGCATTCCGTTGCCCGGCCGGCGCAAATCAACAGTTCGCCATCGCGTCACCCGCGGCCGTGCGGACGAACCGGGATGCCGGCACCGTATCACTGGCCGTCGCGATGCGTCAGCTCGGCCACGGTCTTCGGCTGTGCCGGCAATCCCAGGACCTCGGCGACTTTGCGGGCGAGTTCCTGGCGCTGGAACGGCTTGCCGATCATCTGCACGCCATCGTCGAGCCGGCCCTGATGCACGATCGAGTTCTCGGTGTAGCCGGACATGAACAGCACCCGCACATCCGGCCGGATCGCCGTGATCCGCTCGGCCATCTCGCGCCCGCGCACTTTGCCGGGCAACACCACGTCGGTGATCAGCAGATCGACACTGGAGGCGTGGGCACCGAACACCAGCAGCCCAGCCTCGCCGTCCGCCGCTTCCAGCACCCGGTAGCCGAGGTCGCCCAGGATCGCCACGGCAACCTCCCGCACCGCCGGTTCGTCCTCCACCACCAGCACCGTGGCCGACCCCCGCGGCAGCGCGATCGGCGCTCGCGTCTGCTGCCCCGACGCTGCCGTGTCGGCGAGCGCCCGCGGCAGATACAGCCGCACGGTCGTCCCCTCGCCGGCCTCGGAGTAGATCTTCGCATGGCCGCCGGACTGCTTGACGAAGCCGAACACCATAGCCAACCCCAGGCCGGTGCCCTTGCCGTCCGCCTTGGTGGTGAAGAACGGCTCGAAGGCGCGCGCCGCCACCTCGGGCGGCATGCCGTGCCCGGTATCGGACACCGCCAGCATGGCGTAGTCGCCGGGCGTCACCTCGGCGTGGGCACTCGCGTACGCCGCGTCCAGCACCCTGTTGCCCAGCTCGATGGTCAGCCGCCCACCTTCGGGCATGGCGTCGCGGGCATTCAGCGCGAGGTTCAGCACCGCGCTTTCCAACTGTGCCGGGTCGGCCATGGCCGGCCACAGCCCCGCGGTCTCCACGTAGCGGACATCAATATGTTCGCCGAGGGTGCGCCGGAGCAGCGGAATGAGATCCGGCATCGTCGCCGCCAGATTGATCGGCGCCGGCTTCAGCGGCTGCTTGCGCGCGAATGCCAGCAGTTGCCCGGTCAGCACCGCCCCGCGCGAAGCAGCCCACTTCGCCCGCTCGATGCGGCGCGCCAGGGCCTCCTGGTCCGCCAGTTTGGGCCGGACCAGTTCCAGATTGCCCAGGATCACCGTCAACAGGTTGTTGAAATCATGCGCGATGCCGCCGGTGAGCTGGCCGATGGCCTGCATCTTCTGCGCCTCCCGCAGCACCGCTTCGGCCTGGGCGCGCCTGGTCATGTCGGTGATCGTCAGGGCAAAGCCGCCGTCCGGCACCGGGGTGCGGCGGATTTCAAGCTGATGGCCGTGCGTGTGCTCGTAAACGACCGGCTCGCCCGCCCTTTCACTGCCGTGGCGGATCTGATCCTCGCTCTCGAGGAACGGCTCTCCGCCGCCGGCCGTGTGCTCGACGAACGCCGCATAGGGCGTGCCCTCGCGCATCATGGCGCTCGGCAGACCCAGCAGGACCTGGAAGCATTCGTTCCAGTGACGCAAGGTGTGCGCGGGGCCGAACACGGCCACGCCCTGGCTCAGGCTGTTGAGCGCGGCATCCAGGCGCTCCGCCAGCGTGCGCTGCCGGGCCTCCGCCGCGGCGGAGCGCGACGACGACTGGTTGAGCAGGCGCGCCGCCCAGAGCAGCGCCGCGATGGCGACGATGGCGGCCGCCAGCATGAGCCAGCGGAACCAGGCGCCGCGGCGGTTCGCGTCGGCGAGCCGCTGTTCAAGCAGGGTCTGCTCGTCCGCGGTCATGGCGGTGAGCACGGCTTCAATCGCCTTGGTGTCGCCGCGGCCGACATCGGTGCGCACGATCCGCAGCGCGGCATCGAAACCGACATCCCGGCGCACCTGTACGGTCTGCGCCAGTTCATCCAGCTTGTGCTGCAGGATGGGGGCAAGCGCGCGCAACCGCGCCTGCTCGATCGGATTGTCGGCGGTCAGCCGCTGCAATTCGCCCTGCAGGAAGGTCGCGCGGCCGAGCGAAGACCGGTAGGGCGCCAGATAATCGTCGTCGCCGGTCAACAGGTAGCCGCGCTGCCCGGTTTCGGCACCGAGCACGGCGAGGTTCAGGTCCTTGATCGCGCCGAGCACCTCGTAGCTGTGCAGCGACCACAGCCGGGCCGTCCGCGCTGCACTCAGGCGGTCCCAGGTCACGCCGCCGATCAGCAGCATGATGGCCACCAGCGCCCCGAATCCGAGGGTGTTGGCACGGGTCACGATATATTTGGTCATAGCCGGCAGAATCCCGTCGCGGCGACGCGCGGGCGGCGCCGGGCCAACCCTCGCTGCCGTGTGCGCCTGCACCCATGTCCGACGGGCAATCCCATCCGATCGGCGTCTCCTGCTGCCGCACAAACCATAACATTGGTCCGGCGCGTTGCGGGGCCGAACCGATGGTTTTGTGGCGCCGGCGGGGTCAGGCGGCCTGCTCCAAGGTCGGCGCGACATCCATGATCGTGGTCCTATGCAAGTCCCGCACCTGATCGGCCGGGTAGCGGCGCGCCCGGTGCATCGTCACCCGGTTGTCCCACATCACCAGATCATGCAGCCGCCATTGGTGCACCGTAACGAAGCGCGGCTGCGTCGCGTGTTCCGTCAGGTCGCGCAGCAGCATGCGCGCCTCCGGCACCGGCCAGCCCTGGATGCCGCCGGCATGGGCGGCCAGGAACAGCGACAGCCGCCCGGTCACCGGGTGGCGGCGCACCAGCCGCTGCGGCACCGGTGCCCAGCGCGCCCGCTCCTCGTCGGTGAAATCGGTAAACCCCAGCAACCCGCGCGAAAAGATCTGGCTGTGCTCGACGACGAGGTCGCGCACCGGCAGCCGCGTCTCGTCGTCCAGCGTATCCCATGCCGCGCGCATGTCGGCGAACTCGGTGTTGCCGCCGTGCGAGGGGATGCGCCGCGCCGACAGCAACGAGTATCGCGCCGGCGTCGGCTTGAACGAACTGTCCGAGTGCCAGAGCATGTTGCCCAGGCTGAACAGCCGCTTGCGATTGTCCCGCGCGAGCACCTGACTGTCTTTGTCGAGGTTGGAGATGTCGTTGACCTCCATCGGCAGCCGCCGGTCGGCGCCCTGGATGATGTCGCCGGTCGCCAGCTCCAGCTTCCCGAAGCGGCGCGTGAACGCGAGTTGCTGGTCGTCGTCGATCGGCTGGTCGCGGAACCGCAGTACCGCGAAGCGATCCATCCCCGCCTCGATCGCCACGACATCCTCGGGCGCGAGCGGGGTGCGCAGGTCGATGCCCGATACCTCGCCGAAAAACTCCGGTTGGCCGGCCGGATCGGCCGCGCGGATGGTGATGGCCATGGGCGTTTCCTCGTCGTGGCAGCCGGTACGTGCCGCGTCTTCCCGCAGGCGGAGACCATATCTGCTTGCCCCGCCCCTGCAAACGCCCTGCGCCGGGCCGCGCCATCCGCGGCACCAGGGCGGTCACAGGGAGACGCCGACAGCGCGAGGCGTTCCCTGCTGGTTCCCGAATCGTTAGCAGTCTGGTCGCAATGGGTGCTTTTTGGTTTTCGATTCGCAAAACGCAATCGGAACGTATTGCGAACAAGCCTCCCGTGAACGTGCCAGCCATGTTGTCGCCGTAGACGGCGCCTATTTGGCTGGTGTGCCCAATCTCGAAAGGAGGCGCACGATGTCCTCTCCGATTCTGCGGCGCTGTGGGCGAACGACCCTGGCGGCGCTTGCGCTGCTGGCGCTCAGCGGCTGCGTGGCCTACCCCGGTTACGGGTACGCCGGATATCCGGGCTACCCGTATGCCGGCTACGGCTACCCTGCCTATGCCTACCCGGCCTACGCCTATGCGGGGCCGCCGGTGGTCGTCGGCGGCGGCTGGTGGGGATGGCGTGGCGGCTGGCGCCGCTAGGCTGGGCTGCTGGCCGGACTTGATGGCGGCGCCGCGACCGGCACGCGGGTCGGCGACGGCGCGTTGCAACTGGTGCGGTCTTCCGCGGCCCGTTAACGGGCGGTTCAGGCCTGCGCCGCACAGTCGCCGTTTGAAGCCGGTCGCGAGGCCCTCATGGCATCCACGCTTTCCCAAGCCGACGTCGACCGCCTGCTGGTCGAATCATCAGGGCAGATCCGCGCCGAGGTCGCCGGCAAGCTCGGCGGCGAGATCGACAATCCCGCTTTGACCGAGGCCGAACTGCGCTCGGCGCAGGACATCATCCGCCTCATGGCGAAAGATGTGGAGGTGGCGGTGCGCACCGCATTGTCGAAAAGCCTCCGCCGCGCCACGCGGCTGCCGCACGACGTGGCGCTGTCGATGGCCAACGACGTCGAAGCGGTCGCGCTGCCGATCCTGACCCATTCGCTGGTGCTGACCGACGACGACCTGATCGACATCGTCCGGCGCGGCTCCAACGCCAAGCAGGCCGCCATCGCCGGCCGCCCCGAAGTGTCCGAACCGCTGTCGGCGGCACTGGTCACGCGCGGCGACGAAACCACGGTCACCGTGCTGATGCGCAACGCCGGCGCGCGCATCAGCGAGCAGAGCCTGTCCCAGGCGATCGACCGGTTTCCCGACAGCGACGCCGTCAAGGAGAGCATGGTCCGGCGGGACGCGCTGCCGGTCACGGTCACCGAGCGGCTGGTCGCCATCGTCTCCGACCGGCTGCGGGAATATCTGGTCGTGCATCACAAGCTGTCGCCGGCCATGGCAACCGACATCGTGCTGCAAACCCGGGAACGCGCCACGCTCGACCTCAGCAGCGGGCTCGACTGGCAGCACGTGGACGACCTGGTCACGCAGATCTACCGCAGCGGCCGCCTGACGCCGACGCTGGTGCTGCGGGCGCTCTGCATCGGCGACATGGCCTTCTTCGAGGCCGCGATCGCGGTGATGGCCGGCGTGCCGGTGGCAAACGCGCGCATCCTGATCCACGACGGCGGCCGCAAGGGCTTTGCCGCCGTCTATCAGAAGTCCGGCCTGTCGCCGGACCTGTTCCCGGCCTTCCGCGCCGCCACCGACGTCATCGACCACACGAAATTCGACGGCGAGGCGCGCGACCCCGAGCGTTTCCGTGCCCGCGTGATCACCCGCATGCTGACGCAGTTCGAGGATTTCGACCCGGAAGACCTGGACTACCTGGTCGACAAACTCGGCGACGTGCTGGCCGCCGCGTAGGGCCGCCGCTCACCGCTGCAGCGGCGCCGGCTGGTCCTGGCCGAGCGGGCCGCAGCTTTCACCCAGCACCAGCGCCGGGGGGAACACGACATGGCGCGGCGGCGTGTGGTCGCCACGGGTAATCCGATCCACCAATAACCGCAGCGCCTCGTTGGTCATGTCGGTCACCGGATGCTCGGTCCGCGTCAGCCGCGGCCGCAGCCCGCCGATGCCGGGGATGGTGTCGGTGGACGCGATGGAAATGTCCTCGGGACATTTCAGGCCGAGATCGGCGAGCGCCCGCATCACGCCCAGCGCCATCACGCCGCTCGCGACATACAGCGCCGTCGGCCGGTCGGGGCGATCGATGATCTCGCGCGCCACCGAATAGGCGACGTCCTCGCGGAACTCGCCCGAGCGAACATGCCCCGGCAGCGGCGCCAGCCCGCGGGCCTCCATCGCCTGCAGCATGCCGTCGAGGCGCCCGCGGCCGGTGGTCAAATGCAGCGGCCCGGTGATCGTGCCGATCCGGCGATGGCCGAGGTCGAGCAGGTAGTTGGTCACCTGCCGCGCCGCCGAGACGTTGTCGATGGTCACGCTGTCCGATCGCTCGTCCTCGACGGTGCGGCCGAACAGCACCGTGGGGATAGCGTCGCCGTCGCGCTGGTCACGCGGCCAGCCGCCGCCCACCGGCACCAGGACGATGCCGTCACAGGACAGCATGCGAACCCGCGCCAGGATGCGGCGTTCGTTCTCCGGCTTCTCGTCGCTGTTGAACACCACGAGCGAATAGCCCCACGCCGCCACCGCCGCCTCGGCCGCACAGACGATGCGGGCGAAGAACGGGTTGGCGAGGTCCGAGACCACCAGCGCGATGAGCTGGCTGCGGCCGCGTTTGAGGTTCTGGGCGGCGAGCGAGGGCGTATAGTTCAGGTCGCTGACCGCCGCGAGCACGCGGGCCCGCAATTGCGGGCTGACATAGGCGGTGTCGTTGACCACGGCGGATACGGTTGCCGTCGATACGCCAGCCGCTTTCGCGACGTCTCTGATGGTTGCCACCGAACACCAAGCTAACCGTTTAGCCAATTCTGGGCGACGCAAACTGCCGTGTCCATAACGGTTTGACTCTTGCCAGATCTCGCCGCATGGGCAAATCTGGCGAAACGGTTAGATCGCGTTCGCCAGACCAAGGCCCCTGAAGGGCCGGCTGCATAGGGAGAGAAAGCATGCGCACCTGGACAATCGGCGGGCTCGCCGCGAGCCTGGTACTGACGGCCGGACTCGCCCAGGCGGCGGACCAGCCGCTGCTGGGCATCGTCTCGATCTCCGCGACCGAGGCGAACAACGTCCGCTACATCGCCGGCGCCACCGTCGCCGCGAAGGAACTGGGCTGGAAGGTTTCGGTCATCGACGCCTCCGGCAACGCCGATCAGGCCAACTCGGCGATCCAGAACTTTGCCGGCCTCGGTGTGGTCGCGATCGTCGACATGGTGTTTCCATACTCGTCGATCGGCGCCGGCCTCGCCGCCGCCAAGGGCGCCAACATCCCGGTCGTGACCTGGGGCGGCGGGCTCGGCGGTTCGGTCGCCGCCACCAACGGCTCCGGCGCGCCGGTCGCACAGCCGGTGATCGACAAGATGGTGGCCGATCTCGGGGCCAAGGGCGCGCTGCTGGCGCTGACCTACCACACCGGCGAGGTCTGCCGGAACCGCGAGGTGCTGATGGACGGCATCCTGGCGAAAAGCCCCGGCATCACCGTGACCAAGAACGAGGTGCGCATCCCCGGCTACTTCGAGGACGGTGCGCAGTACGCCAATGCCTGGCTCGCCTCGCACCCCGCCGGCGACGGCAACCTCGCGATCTGGGGCTGCTGGGACGATCCGGCGATCGGCGCCATCGGCTCGCTGCGCCAGCAGGGCCGCGACGACGTCAAGGTCTACGGCGTCAACGGCAACGCCCAGGCGATCGAGAACATCAAGAACGGCCACATGACCGCGACCGCCTGGGAAGACAGCTACACCGAGGGCTACCGCATGGTGAAGCTGCTGCCGGAGATCAAGAAGGCGGGCACCACCTGGGCGCCGAAGGCGGTCGAGGTGGCGGCCGTGCTGGTGACGCAGCAGACGGTCGCGCAGTTCGTGAAAGACCATCCGGACGCCGTCGGCAAGTAGCCTGATGCAGCCTGTGCTATCAGCGGGGATGCCAGCGGCATCCCCGTTCCTCGTCGCCGAGACCATCGAAAAATCCTATGGCGGCGTCCAGGCGCTGCGCGGCGTGTCGATCGCGCTGCATGCAGGCGAGGTGCATGGCCTCGTCGGCGCGAACGGCGCCGGCAAGTCGACACTCATCCGCATCCTCGCCGGCCTCGTGCAGCCGGACAGCGGCCGCATCCTGCTCGACGCCGCCGCAACCAGCATCCCGACGCCGCATCGCGCCACCGATCTCGGCATGAGTTTCATCCATCAGGAACTGGCGTTCGTACCCGGCATGACCGTGGTACAAAACATCATGCTGGGGCTGCCGAAGAAGTCGCGACTCGGCATGATCGACTGGCCAGCGATTGCGCGCGACGTCGCGCCGGTGGCCAAGCGCGTCGGCATCACTGCGCCGCTGTTCGCCAACGTCAAAGGCCTGTCCACGGCCGAGAACTGGCTCATCAACATCTGCCGCGCGCTGATCCGCAAGGCCCGCCTGATCGTCATGGACGAGCCGACCGCCTCGCTCTCGGCCAGCGAGAGCGAAAAGCTGTTCGCCATCATCGAGGATCTGTCGCGGTCGGGCGTCGCGGTGCTCTACGTCTCGCACCGGCTCGACGAGGTGCTGCGGCTCTGCCACCGCGTCACCGCCTTTCGCGACGGGCGCTCGGTCGCGCAGATCGACAAGCAGGAGTTGACGCGCGCGGCGCTGGTGCAGGCGATCGTCGGCGGCAGCGTCGAACGGCTGGCCCGCACCGCCACCGCGGTGCGCCAGGACGAGGTGGCGCTGCGCGTCGAAGACCTCGCGCGGCTGCCGCGCGTCAAGGGCGTGAGCTTTGCCCTTCGTCGCGGCGAGGTGTTGGGCATCGGCGGCCTCGTCGGCGCCGGGCGCACGGAACTTGTGCGTTTGATCTATGGCGCTGACCGCGTCGACAGCGGCACGATGACGCTGGCCGGAAAACCGTTCGCGCCCCGCAACCCCGCCGCCGCCGTCCGCGCCGGGCTTGGCCTGGTGCCGGAGGAACGCCGCGCCGAAGGCCTCGTGCTGACAAAAAGCGTCGCCTTCAACCTGCAACTCGCCAACCTCGCCGGCATCGTGCGCAGCCCGGCATTGCCGCTGATCGACTATCGCCGCCGCGAAGCGTCGTCGCTGGCGGCGGTCCGCGATCTGGCGATCCGGACGCAGAGCATCGAAACCCCGGTCGGCCGGCTCTCCGGTGGCAACCAGCAGAAGGTCGTGATCGGCCGCTGGCTTTTGCGTGTGCCGAAGGTGCTGATCCTCGACGAACCGACGCGCGGCGTCGACATCGGCGCCCGCGCGGAAATCCATCGGCTGATCCGCGATCTCGCGGTCAAAGGAATGGCGGTGCTGGTGATTTCCTCCGAGCCCGACGAACTGCCCGATCTGTGCGACCGCGTGCTGGTGATGGCCGAGGGCCGCATCGTCCGCGAACTGGCCGGGGACGCCGTGACCCGCAACGCCATCATCGAGGCCAGCTACGCCGAAGGACCGACCGGATGACCGCCACCGCCTCCACCAACCGCCGGCTGTCGCCACAGGCCAAGACCGCGCTGGGCTTCTTCGCGCGCTACGCCACCATTCTGGGCCTGCTGGCGATGGTGGTCGCGTTCTCGCTGCTGTCGCCGCGCGCCTTCCCGACGCTGAACAACTTTACCAACGTGCTGAACCAGGCGTCGCTGGCGATGATCATCGCCGCCGGGCTGACCCTGGCGGTCGTTGTCGGCGAACTCGACCTCTCGGTCGGCTTTGCCGCCTCGCTGCACGGCATTTTGGTCACTGGCCTGATCGTGGCGAACGGCTTGCCGATTCCGCTTGCGATCCTGATTGTGCTCGTGGTGGGCGCGGTTATCGGCCTCGTCAACGGCCTGATCGTGACAAAGATAAAAGTCAATTCGGTGATCGCCACGCTCGGCGTCGGCACCATCCTGACCGGCCTCGCCTTCGCCTATTCGGCCGGCGTGCCGATCGTCGCCGGCGTGCCGGAAGCGTTCCTGCAACTCTCGCTCGGCCGCTGGCTGTATGGCGTCCCGAACAACATCGTCGTCATGGTGCTGGTGGTTGGCGGGCTGTGGCTGCTGGTGGAGCGCACCGCGCTGGGCCAGGAAATCCAGGCCGTCGGCGGCAACCCCGCGGCGGCGCGGCTGGCCGGCATCGACGTCGACCGCATCAAGATTCTGGGCTTCATCATCTCCGGCGTCTGCGCGGCGCTCACCGGCATCCTGCTCGCCTCCCGCCTCGGGAGCGGCACCGCGAGTGCCGCCGACAGTTATCTTCTCACCGCCTTCGCCGCCGTGTTCCTCGGCTCCGCGACGCTGCGCGACGGCGAGTTCCATGTGCTGGGCACGCTGATCGGCGCACTGATCATCGCGTTCGGCTTCAACGGCCTCAACATCTTTGGCGCCCCCACCTACTCGCAATACATCCTGCAGGGCGCCATCCTGATCATCGCCGTCGGCCTGTCGAGCCTCGGCCGCTCGATCGCCGAACGCTAGAGGAAGCAGCCATGACCAACGCCACCTGGGACGTCCACGTCATCGAATTTGCGCGGTCGAAGGATCAGCTCTTCGCCGGCCTCGTGCACGGCGCGCATGACGGCGGCGTCATCGACCTGCCGTTCTCTTTCGTGCTGGCGCAACGCGGCGACAAGATCGTGCTGATCGATACCGGCTTCATGCGCGAAGGCAGCGGCGCCGCGATGAGCGAGAAATTCGGCATCCCGTACTGGATTTCGCCGCTGCGCATGCTGGCCGAGATGGGCGTCGCGCCGGAGGCCGTGACCGACATCGTGCTCAGCCACGCGCATTTCGACCACATGGGCTCGATCGGCAAATTCCCCTACGCCCGGCTGCACATCCAGAAGCGCGAGATCCTGAGCTGGATCGAGGCGATGGCGCTGCCGCCGCAATTCGGCTTCCTGACCGAGATCATCAACCCCGACGACCTGCGCAGCGCCTTCGACGCGTCGGTCGAGCACCGGCTCGACCTGCTCGACGGCGACGTGGACGACCTGCTGCCCGGCATCCACGCGCGGCACGGCGAGGGCCACACGATCGGCCAGCAATTCGTGATGATCGAGACGGAAAAAGGCCGCCTCGTCATTTCCGGCGATTGCGTCTATTCCCGCCGCAACATCTGCGGCCACAAGAACGACGGCGTCTACGCGCCACTCGCCAACGGCGTCGGCAGCATCTGGGAACAACTCAAGACCATCGACCGCATCAACAAGGCGATCGGCGGCGACCTGAACCGCCTGATCATCCTGCACGACGGCGACCGCTGGAAGCACCTGCCCATCGTCAAGGAGATCGAAGGCTTTCGCATCCTGAAAGCCTCCTGATCCACCCTCACGCCGCCCGCATCGCCGAGAGGAAGCCGTCCACCTGGGCCCGAAGCTGTGCCGCCTGGGTGGAGACCGTGTCGGCGGCACCCAGCACGCGCTCGGCCTCCTGGCCGGTGCGCCCGGCGAGGTTCGAGACACGGCCGGTCGAGGACGAAATCTCCTGCGTGCCGGCGGCAACCTGCTGCACGTTGTCGGCGATCTCCCGCGTCGCCGCGCCCTGCTGCTCCATCGAGGAGGCGATGCCGGCGGCAATCTCGCTGATCCGGCCGATCGTGCCGGTGATGCCCTGCACCGCCGCGACGGTTTGGTCGGTCGCGGTCCGCATGCCGTCGATCTGCACGCGGATGTCCTCGGTGGCGCGGGCGGTCTGGCTGGCCAGCGCCTTCACCTCGCTCGCGACGACGGCAAAACCCTTGCCCGCCTCGCCGGCCCGCGCCGCCTCGATCGTGGCGTTCAGCGCCAGCAGGTTGGTTTGGGTGGCGATGCCGTTGATCAGTGCCACGATCTCGCCGATCCGGTGCGCCGACTCCGACAGTCCTTTCACCGAGCCGTCGGTGCGCCCCATCTCGCCCACCGCCTGCTTGGCGATGGTGGCGGATTCGGCCACCCGGCGGGAAATCTCGCTGACCGAGGCCGAGAGTTCCTCCGCCGCACTCGCCACCGTCTGCACGTTGACCGAGGAGCGTTCGCCGGCATGCGCCGCCGCCGCACTTTCGCGCGTGGTCTCGGCGGCGGTCTCGTTCAGCGCCCGCGCCGCGTCGCGCATGCCCGCGGCGGTCTGGCCGACATTCTGCACCACGGCGCCGACCCGCGCCTCGAAGTCCTGCATCAGCCGCGCCAGCGCCGCCTGCCGCTCGGCCTCCGCCCGCGCCTCCAGCGCCGCCTGATCCTGCTCCAGTTGCCGCACGCGCAGCGCGTTGTCGCGGAACACATGCACCGCCTGCGCCATGCGGCCGATCTCGTCGCGCCTGCCATCGCCCGGCACCGCCGCGTCCAGCGCCCCCTCGGCCAGCGTGCGCATGCGCTCTTCCAGCGCGCGCAGGGGCTTCGACACGCGCCGCATCATCGCCCAGCCGAGCACCGCCAGCACCGCCACCACGGCCAGCACCAGCCCGCCGGCCCGCTCCGCCATCGCCGCGAAGTCGGCGTCGATGTCGTCGAGATAGGCGCCGCTGCCGACCATGATGTTCCACGGCGCGAAGCCCTTGCCGTAGGCAACCTTTGGCGACAGCACCTCCGAGCCGGGGCGGGTGTAGCTGTAGTGCAGCACCACCTCGCCGGACTGCCGGATGCCGTCGATCAGGCCGCGCGTGATGTTGACGCCGTTGGTCACCACGTCGATCTGGTTGGTGCCGATGATCTTGGTGTTGGCGTTGGCCAGCGTCATCCCGTCCATGGTGTTGACGAAGACGTAGCCGCTGCCGTTGCCGTAGCGCATCGCCATGGCGTCGGCGACGAACTGCCCGAGCGCCTGCTCATGCGTGAGCTTGCCGGCCTGCACCTGCGCCTCCAGCGCGGCAGCGACGCCGACGGTGGTATCGACGAGGGCGCGGAGCTGCTGCAGCCGGTCGTCGGTCATCTGCCGCTTGGCTTGCATGCCGAACAACGCTGCGGCCACGCAGAGAGCCACGAGCGCCGCAAGACCGATCGCGGCCAGTTTTCGGCCGAGCGGCAGATTGTCGAACACGGTCATGGCGTCTCACTCGGTTGGGGACGCCGACTACGCCACCATCCGGTGAAGCCAACCTAAACGCCGGCCCTATGCCTTCCGGTTCTCGATCAGCTCGTTCACCACCCCCGGATCGGCCAAGGTGGAGGTATCCCCCAGGCCCTCGGTCTCGTTGGCCGCGATCTTGCGCAGGATCCGCCGCATGATCTTGCCGGACCGGGTCTTCGGCAGCCCCGGCGCCCACTGGATGGCGTCCGGCGAGGCGATCGGGCCGATTTCCTGGCGCACCCAGGCGACCAGCTCCTTGCGCAGCGTTTCGGTCGGCTCCTCGCCGGTCTTCAGGGTCACGTAGGCGTAGATGCCCTGGCCCTTGATGTCGTGCGGGAAGCCGACCACGGCCGCCTCCGCGACCTTCGGATGCGCGACCAGCGCGCTTTCCACTTCCGCGGTGCCCATGCGGTGGCCGGAGACGTTGATCACGTCGTCGACGCGCCCGGTGATCCACCAGTAGCCATCGGCATCCCGCCGCGCCCCGTCGCCGGTGAAATACAGGCCTTTGTAGGTCGAAAAATATGTCTGTACAAATCGTTCGTGGTCGCCGAACAGCGTGCGCATCATGCCCGGCCAAGGTTTTGCCAGGCACAGATTGCCCTCGACCGCGCCCTCCAGCACTTTCCCCTCCGCATCCACCAGCAGCGGCTCCACGCCCGGCAGCGGCAGGGTTGCCGACCCCGGTTTTTGCGCGACCGCGCCGGGGAGAGGAGAAATCAGAATACCGCCGGTCTCGGTCTGCCACCACGTATCGACGATCGGGCAGCGGTGGTCGCCGACGACGCGGTAATACCAGAGCCAGGCTTCGGGATTGATCGGCTCGCCGACGCTGCCGAGGATGCGCAAGGATTTGCGGCTGGACTTCTGCACCGGCGCCTCGCCCTCCCGCATCAGGCTGCGGATGGCGGTGGGGGCGGTGTAGAAGATGTTGACCTTGTGCTTGTCCACCACCTGCCAGAAGCGGCCGGCATCCGGATAGGTCGGCACGCCCTCGAACATCAGCGTCGTCGCGCCGTTGGCGAGCGGGCCGTAGACGATGTACGTGTGCCCGGTCACCCAGCCGACATCGGCGGTGCACCAGTAAACTTCGCCCGGGTGGTAGTCGAACACCAGTTCATGCGTCAGGCTCGCCCACACCATGTAGCCGCCGGTGGTGTGCAGCGCGCCCTTCGGCTTGCCGGTGCTGCCGGACGTATACAGGATGAACAGCGGATCCTCGGCGTTCATCTCCACCGGCGCGCATTTGGGCGAGGCGGCGGCCAGCGCCGTCTCATAGACGATGTCGCGGCCCTCCTGCATCGGCACGTGGCCGCCGGTGACGCTGACCACCAGCACGTGGGCCACGTCCGGGCAATGCTTCAGCGCCGCGTCGGCGTTGGTCTTCAGTGCCACGCGGCGGCCGCCGCGGCGGCCTTCGTCGGCGGTGATCAGCACTTTGACGCCGGCATCCTGGATGCGGTTGGCGAGGCTGTCGGGGGAGAAGCCGCCGAACACCACGGTATGAACGGCACCGATGCGCGCGCAGGCCAGCATGGAAACCGCCGCCTCCACCACCATCGGCAGGTAGATGCACACCCGGTCGCCCTTCCGGACGCCCAGGCCTTTCAATACGTTGGCAAGTCGGCACACCTGCTCGTGCAACTGGCGGTACGTGACGTGCTTCTGCGTGTTAGGGTCGTCGCCTTCCCAGATGATCGCCGTCTGGTCGCCGCGCGTCGGCAAGTGCCGGTCGAGGCAGCTGACCGAAGCGTTCAGCGTGCCGTCGGCGAACCAGGTCACGCGCACGTCGCCGGTGAAATCGCCTTCGACGGTCTTGGTCGGCTGCTTGTACCAGGTGATCCGGTATTGCTGCTCGCCCCAGAAGCCGGCCGGGTCGGCGGCGGCGCGGGCCAGCATCGCCGCGTAGCTCTCCGCGTTCAGCAGCGCGTGCGCCGCGATCTCGGGCTTCACCGGAAAGAGGGTATCGGTCATCAGGTTGTTTTCCTGTCCTGGACGCTTCAGCGGCACGCGCACCGCCCCCCCGCGGCACGTGTCAGAGGCCGGCATCCTCGGGCACGAGGATCACGCCGTCCTTGATCTGGATCATAACCGCTTCCAGCCGATCGCCAAAGCAGGGGCCGCGCAGGCAGACCCCGTCGGCGATGCCGAACTCGGCGCCGTGCGTCGCGCACAGGATACGGCTGCCGTCGGCGGTCAGGAACCGGTCCGGCGACCAATCCAGCGGCACGCCGATATGCGGGCAGGAATTGACGTAGACGAACACGTCTGCGTCCCGCCGCACCACGAACAACCCGGTAAAGCCACCGTCGGGCGGCCCGAAGCCCTTGGCACCGCCGTCCGGGATGTCTTCGATGGTGCAGAGTGGGCGCAGCGTCACGGCAGGCCGGGCCGCTCCGGCAGCCAGTCGCCGAAGATCTGGTCGATCGAATAGCTTGCGCCGGCGCGCTGGCGCGCGAGGATAGCCGCCGGGTCTTCGTCGTAGGCGCGCAAGGCGGCGGCTGCCTGTCGAGTGGCGTCGTGCCATTCTTCCGCAATGATGCCGGGCAGCCGCGACTTCAGGCCCGGGTCACGCCGCAGCAGGCTCGCCGCTTCGGCGCGCGCGTCGGCGATCGACTCTTCCCAGCCGGCGCGCGGCCCCGCCGCAGGCGAGACCTCCAGCTTCAGCAGGTGCAGAATGATGCGCCGGATCTGGCTGGCGAGCGCATGGTATTGTGAGCGGCCCAAACCCTCGACCTCCTCGATCAGATTGGTCCAATCGAGCCCGAGATTGCTGCCGGCTTCGGCTGCCTTCCGCAGCAGCCGCGCCTGCTGTTCGGTCCAGCCGATGAAATCCTGCTCGTAGAGATCGCTCATCCGCCTCTCCATCCGCCGAGACGGCAGATATGGGCCCAGTGCGCGTCCGACACAGGCACCACCGAGAGCCGCGACTGGCGGATCAGCAAAAATCCCTCGAGCGCCGGGTCGGCCTTGATCTGCACCAGCGTGACCGGCGTCGGCATCGGCCCGATCGCGCGCATGTCCACGCACACCCAGTCGCCGCTCTCGGCCGAGGGGTCGGGATAGGCTTCCCGGACCACCTCGACCACGCCGACGATCTCCTTGCCGACGTTGGAGTGGTAGAAGAAGGCGCGGTCGCCCTGGCGCATGGCCTTGAGGTTGAGTTTGGCCGTGTGGTTGCGCACGCCGGTCCACGGCTCCACGCCGTTGGCGACCTGCTGGTCCCAGCTGAACGCATCCGGCTCCGACTTGACCAGCCAGTGCGGCATCAGGCGATCTTCGTGCCGTCCTTGTAGACCTGCCGGAACGGCCGCACGACGGTGCCCTCGAACAAGCCGGCCTTGGTGTACGGGTCGGCGGCGGCGAAGGCTTCGGCGGCGGCGCGGTCGGGCACGTCGATGACGATCAGCGAGCCGGCCGGCTGGCCGGCGGAGTCCAGCAGCGCGCCGCCACTGACGATCTTGTGGGCCTCGCCTTCGAGCCAGACGAGATGTGCGGGCCGCGTCGCCATGCGCAGGTCGAGGCTGGCGGGGCGGTCGGTGTTGATCAGTGCGAACAGCATGGTCGGTCGTTTCCCTTGTGTGGCGCCGTGCCGGCGCGAAACCCTACGACAGTGCCGCGTGCCGGAAACCTGACGGCAAAGCAACCCCGCGGTCGCTTCAAACCTGCGTTCCGCTCCGCTATAGACTGCGCGTGTGGACACCAGCGCCGCACTCGCGCCGCCCCCGAAGGGCGGGCGCAGCCTACACCGCTTCGCCAATCCGGGCCGCTTCCTGCGGCTGTCGGGGCGGGTGCTGCCGTGGCTTGCCGTCGTCGGGCTGGTTCTGACGCTGTTCGGCCTCGGCTGGGGCCTGTTTTTCGCCCCTGCCGACTGGCAGCAGGGCGATGCCGTGCGGATTATGTATATACATGTCCCGACGGCATGGCTTGCCTCCGCCGGCTATGTCGGGCTCGCCGTCTGTTCGGTGCTGTCGCTGGTCTGGCGGCATCCGCTGGCCGACCTCGCGGCGGCCGAGATCGGGCCGGTCGGCGCCGGCGCCACCGCGATCTGCCTCGCCACCGGCAGCCTGTGGGGCAAGCCGATGTGGGGCGCGTGGTGGGTGTGGGACGCGCGCCTGACCTCGGTGCTCGTCCTGTTCTTCCTCTATCTCGGCCACATCGCCTTGGTGCGCGCCTTCGACAGTCCAGAGCGCGGCGCCCGCGCCGGTGCCATCCTGGCGCTGGTCGGCGCGGTCGATCTGCCGGTGATAAAATTCTCGGTCGAGTGGTGGAACACGCTGCACCAGCCGGCCACGATCACCCTGACCGGCTCGCCGACCATGTATGTCGGCATGCTGTGGCCGCTGCTGTTCTCGGCGCTCGGCATGACGGTGGGGTTCGTCGCGATCGTGCTGGCGCGGACCCGCGCGGCGGTGATGGAGCGGCGCATCCGCGGGCTGCTGCTGGCGCGCGCGCAACAGGAAGCGGGGGCACGGCAGGAGACCGGCGCGCGGCTGGACGTGGTGGCATGACCCACTTGACCTACATCATGGCGGCCTATGCCATCGCCGTGGTGGTTGCGGGGTGGTTCGCGGTGGATGCGGGGATGCGGATGGGCCGGGCGCGGCGACGCCTCGCCGCCATCGACCCCCGCGGCCAGCGCGAGCGGGCCCGTTGATGAAGGTTTGGTCATGACCCGCAAGCGCCGGCGCCTGATCGTCCTGCTGGCCTGCGGCCTCGGCCTCGGCTCGGCGAGCGGGCTGTCGCTCTGGGCGCTCTCCAGCGACGTCGCGTTCTTTTCCTCGCCGTCGCAACTGCTGCACGAGCCGCCCGGCCCGGGCCGCACCGTCCGCCTCGGCGGTCTGGTGGTGGCCGGCAGCGTCCAGCGCACCAGCGAGGACGGCAAGCCGGCGGCCACCTTCCGCGTCACCGACGGCGCCGCGGCCGTGACCGTGACGTTCGTCGGCATCCTGCCCGACCTGTTCCGCGAAGGTCAGGGCGTGGTGACGCTCGGCAGCCTCGCGCCGGACGGCAGTTTCCGGGCGGAGGAGGTGCTGGCCAAGCACGACGAGACCTACATGCCCAAGGAAGTCGCCGAGGCGCTGAAGAAATCCGGCCACTGGAACCCCGACAAGGGCCCGCCGCCGCCGGCCGCCACCTGGAACACGATGACGGTGCCGACGGCGACCGCGAAGGTGGGGGGGTGAGCGGGATGGTTTTCTTCGCCGGCACGGTCGAGGCGGAAACATGATCCCCGAACTCGGGCATTTTGCGCTGGCACTCGCGGTCGCCATCGGCTTCGCGCAGGCGATCCTGCCGATCTGGGGCGCGTGGCGGCGCGAGCAGCGGTTGATCGCCGCAGCGCCGGCGATCGCCATCGGCCAGTTCATCGCCCTCGGCACCGCCTGGGTCTGCCTGACCTGGAGCAACGTGGTCGACGATTTCTCCGTCCTGACGGTCGCCGAGAACGGCAACAGCCTGACGCCGCTGATCTACAAGATCACCGGCACCTGGGGGAACCACGAGGGGTCCATTCTGCTCTGGTGCCTGGTCATCTCGATCTGCGGCGCCGCCGTCGCCGTCTTTGGCGGCAATCTGCCGTCCTCGCTGCGGGCGCGCGTGATCGGCGTGCTCGGCGCCACCGCCGTCGGCTTCCAGTTGTTCGCGCTGCTGGAAAGCGACCCGTTCACCCGGCTCTGGCCGCCGCCGGAAGACGGGCGCGACCTCAACCCGCTGTTGCAGGACCCCGGCCTCGCGATCCATCCGCCGATGCTCTACATCGGCTATGTCGGCTTCGCGGTGCCGTTCGCCTTCGCCATCGCCGCGCTGCTGGAAGGGCGGATCGACGCCGCCTGGGGCCGCTGGGTGCGGCCGTGGACGCTGGCCGCGTGGTGTTTTCTGACATGCGGCATCGCGCTCGGCTCCTGGTGGGCGTACTACGAGCTCGGCTGGGGCGGCTTCTGGTTCTGGGACCCGGTGGAGAACGCCTCGCTGATGCCGTGGCTGACCGGCACGGCGCTGCTGCACTCCGCGATCGTGGTGGAGAAGCGCGAGGCGCTGAAGACCTGGACCGTGCTGCTGGCCATCGGCACGTTTTCCCTCAGCCTCTCCGGCACCTTCCTGGTGCGCTCCGGCATCCTCAATTCGGTGCACGCCTTCGCCAACGATCCGGCGCGCGGCCTGTTCATCCTGGGCCTGCTTGGGCTTGTCATCGGCGGCTCGCTGCTGCTGTTCGCCGCGCGGGCGCCGGTGCTGTCCACCTCCGGCATCTTCGCCCCGGTCTCGCGCGAGGGCGGGCTGGTGCTCAACAACATCCTGCTGTGCTCGATCTGCGCCGTGGTGATCACCGGCACGATGTACCCGCTGTTCGCCGACCTGCTGCTCGGGGAAAAGCTCAGCGTCGGGCCGCCGTTCTTCAATTCGACGGTGTTCCCGCTGGCGCTGCCGCTGTTCGCCGCGATGGCGGTGGGGCCGATGCTGTCGTGGAAGCGCGCCAACCTCGGCGACGCCGCCAGGCGGCTGTGGTGGGTGGCGCTGGCCGCCGTCATCGTCGGCTGCGTCGCCGCGTACTGGGCGCGGCTGCTGCCGACGCTGGCGTTCGCCGCCGCCGCCTGGCTGATCCTTGGCGCCACGGCGGACATCGTCGAACGGATAAAGCTGTTTCGCCAGCCGCTCAGTGCCAGCCTGCAACGCCTGCGCGGCCTGCCGCGCGGCTCCTTCGGCACGACGCTCGCGCATGCCGGGCTCGGCGTGACCATCGCGGGCATCGCCGGCATGTCGCTCGCGAGCAGCGCGATCGTGCTGCTGAAGCCGGGCGAGACCACGCATCTTGATGGCTACGACTGGCACCTCGTGGACCTGCACGACGCCGCCGGCCCCAACTACTCCGCTCGCGTCGCCACCATCGAGATCAGCGAGGGCGGCGTGCCGGTCGTCACGCTGGCGCCGGAACGGCGCAGTTTTCCGGTGCAGCAGGTCAACACCACGGAAGCGAAGATCCACACCAATCTGGTGCGCGACCTGTATGCCGTGCTCGGCGAGGAGCGCGACGGGGCGGCGGTGCTGCGGCTGCATGTCAACCCGCTGGCGCCGTGGATCTGGCTCGGCGCGCTGGTGATGGCGCTGGGCGGGATGATCTCGCTGGCCGACCGGCGGCTGCGCGTGGGCGCGCCGGCCCGGCGCGGCGCGGTGCTGCCGGCCGGCACGGAGCCGGGCCTGCGATGAACCGGCGCGTGCTGCTGCTGGCGCCGTTCGGCGCCGTGGTGCTTGCGGGCGCCGGCTTCATGACGATGCTGCATCGCGCGCAGGACGGAAAATTCGACCCGCATGGCGTGCCGAGCATGCTGATCGACAAGCACGTGCCGCCATTCACGCTGCCCGGTGACCCCGGCTTTGCCGACAGCGACCTCGCCGGCCGCCCAATCCTGGTGAATTTCTTCGCCTCCTGGTGCGTGCCGTGCATCGAGGAGGCGTCGGCGCTGATGTCGCTCAAGCAGGCGGGCGTGCCGCTCTACGGCATCGCCTACAAGGACAAGCCCGCGGCCACCGCCGCGTTCCTGGCCGAGCACGGCAACCCCTTCGCCCGCCTCGGCCACGATGCGCCCGGCCGTGTGGCCATCGACTGGGGCGTGACCGGCGTGCCGGAGAGCTATCTGATCGACAAGGCGGGCATTGTCCGGGCGCGCTGGATCGGCGCGCTGACGCCGGAGACGATCGCGACCGAACTGCAGCCGCTGCTGCGGCAGTTCGCGTGAGCCGACGGTTTGCGTCCCGCCTCCTCTTGTGGGAGGCGACGAGGAAGCGGCTGCTTCCGGCCGCCCTGGTGCTGCTCGCCCTCGCCGGGCCCGCCTGGGCGATCAGCGACCCGAGCGAGGCGCTGCCGGACCCGCAGGCGGAGGCGCGGGCGGTGGCGATCGGCAAGCAACTGCGCTGCCTGGTCTGCCAGAACGAGAGTATCGAGGAGTCCGGCGCCGACCTCGCGCGCGACCTGCGCCGCATCGTCCGCCAGCGTGTTGTCGCCGGCGACAGCGACCAGCAGGTGGTCGGCTGGCTGGTGGCGCGCTACGGCAATTTTGTCCGGCTCAACCCGCCGTTCGAATGGAGCACGGTGCTGCTCTGGGGCTCGCCGGTGCTGGCGCTGCTGATCGGTGGCGGCATTGCCTGGGCCGGCCGCCAGCGCCGCCCTGTGCTGCCCGCGCCGCTGGACGCCGCCGAGCAGGTGCGGCTGCGGTCGCTGCTCGACCAATGACGATCGCCGCGATTGTCCTGCTGGCGCTGCTGGCGCTGGCGCCACTGGCCTGGGCGCTCGGCCGGCAGGGCGCCGCGCGCGGCCGGCGTGACAGTGCGCTGCGCATCCAGCGCGCCCAGTTGGCCGAACTCGACCGCGACCTAGCCGAGGGCCGCATCGCCCCGGCCGAGCACGCCACCGCCACGCTGGAGGTGCAGCGCCGGCTGCTCGCCACCGCCGAGAGCGCGGAGCCGGAGGTGCGGCGCGGCTCGGCGTTGCCGGTGCTGGCCACCCTGGTGCTGGTGCCGGTGCTCGGCGTCGCGCTCTATGCCATCGACGGCCATCCCTCGATGCCGGCCGCACCGCTGGCCGAGCGCATCCGCGCCGCCAACCGGGACAGCCAGCGGGCCGAGGTGCTGATCGGCCGGCTGCGGGACAAGCTCGCCGCCATGGACCAGACCTCCGAGGTGGCGCGGCAAGGCTATCTGCTGCTGGGCAACGCGGAGGACAGCATCGGCCATCTCGAAAAGGCCGCCGACGCCTGGCACAAGGCGCTGGCGATCCGCTTCGACCCCGGCCTCGCGGCGCTGACGGCAGAGGCGCAGACGCGGCTGCAAGGCACGGTCAGCACAGAGTCCGTGGCGCTGTTCCAGCGCGCGCTGGCGGAAGCGCCGCCGAACGCGCCGTGGCGACAGATCGCCGAGCAACGGCTGGCGGAAGCGGCGAAGCAGTAGCCGCTACCGCCGCACCCGGAAGAAGTCGCGCAGCAGCGCCGCGGCCTCGGTCTCCCGCACGCCGCCGACGACCGCCGGCCGGTGCAGGCAGGACGCGGCCGCAAAGATCCGCGCGCCGTGCTCGACGCCGCCGCCCTTCGGGTCGTAGGCGCCGAACACAAGTTTTCGTACCCGAAACAGGCTGATCGCCGACGCGCACATCGGGCAGGGTTCCAGCGTGACATACAGGTCGCAGCCGACCAGCCGGGGCGAACCGAGGGCCTGCCCGGCCGCACGCAGCGCCAGCAGTTCGGCGTGGGCGCTGGCGTCGCGGTCCTGCTCCGTCCGGTTGCCGGCGCGGGCGAGGACGGCGCCGTCCGGCCCGACCACCACGGCGCCGACCGGCACTTCGCCCCTCGCCGCCGCGGCGCGGGCTTGTTCGAGGGCGATTTCCATCGGGTCCATAGCCATTTCTTGCCCATGATCGCCTGCCGGCGCTAGCAACGCGCATGACCCAACCTTCCCGCCCCGTCATCGGGGTGACGCTCGATGCCGAGCAGCCCGGTGGCTACTCGAAATACCCCTGGTACGCCGTGCGCGCGAACTATCTTGAGGCGCTCGTGGGCGCCGGCGGGCTGCCGCTGGCGCTGCCGCACATGCCGGAGCTGGCCGCCGACTGGCTCGACTGCATCGATGCCCTCGTCGTCACCGGCGGCGCGTTCGATGTCGACCCGTCGCTGTACGGCGCGGGCGAGCGGCACGCGACGGTGACGCTGAAAGCGGCGCGGACCGAGGCGGAACTGGCATTGTTGCGCGGCGCGCTGTCCCGAAAAATGCCGGTGCTGGGGATCTGCGGTGGCCAGCAACTGCTGGCGGTGGCACTCGGCGGCACGCTGATCCAGCATATTCCGGACGCGGTGGCCGACGCGCTGCCGCACGAGCAGCCGAACCCGCGCCACGAGCCCGGGCACGACGTCGCCATCCGGCCCGGCACGCTGCTGCACAGGATCGTCGGCGGCGAGCGCATGGTGGTGAATTCCTCGCACCATCAGGCGGTGCGCGACCCGGGCCCGCTCGCCGTCGTCAACGCCACGGCCACGGATGGCGTGATCGAGGGCATCGAGGCGCCCGGGGAAAAATTCTGCCTCGGCGTGCAGTGGCACCCGGAGTTCCTGATCGACCCCGGCGACCGCCGCATCTTCGACGCGCTGATCGGGGCCAGCCGATGAGCGGCGAACCGGAGCGCGGCGAGCGCATCGCCAAGTGGCTCGCCCATGCCGGCGTCGCCAGCCGGCGCGACGCGGAAAAACTGCTGGCCGAAGGCAAGGTGCGGCTGAACAACGCCACCGTCACGCATCCGGCGACCTTCGTGACCGAGGGCGACCTCGTCACCGTCGACGGCGCGCTGGTGGAGGCGGCGGGGAAGGCGCGGCTGTGGCGCTACCACAAGCCGCCGGGGCTGGTGACCACGCACAAGGACCCGCAGGCGCGTCCCACCGTGTTCGAGCGGTTGCCGCCGGGCCTGCCGCGCGTGGTCAGCGTCGGCCGGCTCGACCTGAGCAGCGAGGGGCTGCTGCTGCTGACCAACGACGGCGCGCTGGCGCGGCGCCTGGAGTTGCCGGCCAACGGCTGGCTGCGGCGCTACCGGGTGCGGGTGTTCGGCATCCCCGACGTCCCGCGCCTCGCTTCGCTGGTGCACGGGGTGACCATCGAGGGCGTCAAATACGGCCCGATCGAGGCTGGCCTGGACAGCCGCAAGGGCGACAATTGCTGGCTGACGGTGGGATTGCGCGAGGGCCGCAACCGGGAGGTGCGCAAGGTGATGGCGCATCTCGGCTTTCAGGTGTCCCGCCTGATCCGCGTCGCCTACGGCCCGTTCCAGCTCGGCCTGCTGCCGCCGAACGCGGTCGAGGAAGTGCCGGCGAAGGTGTTGCGCGAACAGTTGCCGCCGGAGCGGGCGTAGGGCGTTGGCGCCTCTCCCGTGAGGATCGTTGCCGGCGCATGGCGTGGCCGGGCGTTGCTGGCGCCTGCGGGCACCACCACGCGCCCGACCGCCGACCGGCTGCGGCAGGCGCTGTTCGACATGCTGCTGCATGCGTCCTGGGCGGGGCGGGACGCGGTCGAGGGTGTCGCCGTGCTGGACGCCTTCGCCGGCACCGGCGCTCTCGGGCTGGAGGCGCTCTCCCGTGGCGCGGCCAGCGCGAGCTTCGTCGAGAACGACAAGCCGGCGCTCGCGGCCTTGCGCGCCAACATCGCCGCGTGCCGGGCCGAGGCGCAATGCCGGGTGCTCGCCGCCGACGCGACGCGGCCGCCGCCGGGCACGCCGTGCCGATTGGTGTTCCTCGATCCGCCCTACGCCAAAGACCTGCTGCCCCGCGCGGTGGCGGCGCTGCACGGCGCCGGATGGATCGCGCCCGAGGCGTTGATCGTGGCCGAACTCAGCCGTGACGAGCCGCTCCCCGTGCTTGGCGCGCTGCTGGCCGATCGCGCCCACGGCGCGGCGCGGATAACGGTGTTCCGCGGCAATTAACCGACCGGGCAACAATCCGGATCGGCCCGACCGACCGATATCCATGGGATATTTGTAAATCCCCAAGAACATTACCAACAAATAAGAGGTCGTGATCTGCAATCATTGTGACGAATTCAACAACTGTTGCGCAGATTGGGTGCGGCGGCTATCGTTAACCGGTTGATCATCGCGGCCGCCGCCAGGAAAGTCTTTCGAGGCCTTGGATTCCATTCGGGTGCGAATGCGGATCAGGGGCATCGCGGGAAGCGGGAGCGCGCGCACCGGCCATTGACTGCCAGCCCGCCGCGCAGGAGCGCTTGATGCCGCAGGACGATTCGCCGCTTGCCATTGCCTTCCTGGTCACCGGCGGGCTCGGCGACCACATCGCCGCCGCCCGTTTCGTGCGCGACCTGACGAAATACGCCTCGCCCTTTGTCTTCGACATCTACAGTTCCCGCCCGGCGGCGGCGCGCTGGCTGTTCTCCGCCTTTCCCGCCTGCCGCGCCTGCTACGACGAGGCGACATCCTGGGACGAGAACCGGCACATGTACCCGCTCGGCCTGTGGGTGATGCAGTTCGTCTCGATGGACCGCGACTGCTACGACCCGGCGCGCGTGCGCGCCGCCAACGCGGTGCTGGCCGATCTCGCCGAAGTGATCGACAAGGCGGAGGCGCCCTACGAGTTGTTTGTCGCCAACACGCCGCGCACCGACAGCCTGCTGGCCCGCCGCGCACACTTCCTCGGCGTCGGGCGCAACCGCATCAGCCACAGCATCATCGGGCTCGCCTATGGCGGCGATCTGCTCGACGTCGGCACGGTCGCCGGCGTGCTGGACCGGTTCGATCTGGAGGGGCGACGCTACATCACTGTCCATAACGGCTTCGACGTGGATTACTCGTTCCTTCCAAAGAACGTCCAGCCGCCGCCGGCCGACCGCTCGACCCGCGCCTACCAGGGCTTCGACAAGGTCGTCGCCAGCCTGAAAAACGAGTTCCGCGACCTGCTGGTGGTGCAGATCGGCAGCCAGTCGGGCCAGCCGATCCCGCGCGCCGACATGCACCTGCTGAACCGCACCAGCCTCGGCGAGACCGCCGAACTGCTGCGCGGCTCGATGCTGCACATCGACAGCGAGGGCGCCATGGTCCACCTCGCCGCCGCCGTCGGCACCCGCAGCTGCGTGGTGTTCGGGCCGACCTCGGTCTCGTATTTCGCCTACAAGGACAACATCAACCTGCCCCCGCCGGTGTGCGGCGACTGCTGGTGGTCCACCGACGACTGGCAGACCAACTGCCCGCGCGGCATGCTCAAGCCGCAATGCCTGTCCGAGCGGACGCCGGAATCGGTGGTCGAGGCGGTGCGCCCGGCCATCGCCGCGGCGCTGGCCGCCGCCGGCAAGCGCGGCCTGCGCGAGCGTCTCGGCCTGCGGCTCGGGATGCGCTAACCTGCGGCCATGACCGTGACCGAGCTGATCCCCCGGCTGCGCGCCGTGGTGGGTGACAGCGGCATCCTGACCGACGCGCAGGATGTCGCACCGTTCTCCGAAGACTGGCGCCGGCTGTTTCGCGGCCGGGCTGCCGCCGTGCTGCGGCCGGCGAGCACCGCGGAGCTTGCCGAGGTGGTGCGCCTCTGCGCCGAGGCCGGCGTGCCGGTGGTGCCGCAAGGCGGCAACACCTCGATGGTCGGCGGCGCCGTGCCGGCCGAGGACGGCAGCGAGATCGTGCTCAGCCTCGGGCGCATGAACCGCGTGCGGGCACTCGATCCGATCGACCTGAGCATCACGCTGGACGCCGGCGTCACGCTGAAGGCGGCGCAGGACGCGGCGGCGGAGGCCGGCTGCCTGCTGCCGCTGTCGATCTCCGCCGAGGGCACTGCACAGATCGGTGGCGTGCTGGCCACCAACGCCGGCGGCAACAACACCGTGCGCTACGGCAACGCGCGCGACCTCGTGCTCGGGCTGGAAGTGGTGCTGGCCGACGGCAGCGTCTGGAACGGTCTTCGCCGACTGCGCAAGGACAACACGGGGTATTGCCTGCGCCAGTTGTTCGTCGGCAGCGAGGGCACGCTCGGCATCATCACCGCGGCGGTGCTGAAACTGGTGCCGCGGCCGGTCGAAATTGAGGTGGCGCTGTGCGCCCTGCCGTCGCCGGACGCGGCGCTGCATTTGTTCACCCGGCTGCACCGGCAGGACCCGGCCTCGCTGCAGGCGTTCGAATACATGGCCGGCACCGGCATGGAGTTTGTGCTCCGGCACATTCCGGGTGCGGCGCTGCCGCTGGCGCAGCCGTCGCCGCATTACGCGCTGGTGGAACTGGCGACGCCACGCAAAGGCGCCGGGCTGCGCGCGGCCCTGGAAGCGGCGCTGGAAGAAGCCCTGGAGGCGGGGGAAATCACCGACGCCGCGATCGCCGAAAGCGGCGCCCAGCGCGCGGCGATCTGGAAGCTGCGCGAGGAACACGCCGAGGCGCAGAAGCGCGAGGGCGCCAGCGTGAAAAACGACGTGTCCGTTCCGGTCTCCCGGGTCCCGGACCTGATCCGTCGGGCGTCGGCCGCCTGCGAGGCGCTGATGCCGGGGATTCGCGTGGTGCCGTTCGGCCATCTCGGCGACGGCAACATCCATTTCAATCTCGAACAGCCGACCGACATGGACGCGGCGGCGTTCCTGGCCCGCGACCACGAGATCATGGACGCAGTCGGCGAAGTGGTGCGCGACCTCGACGGCAGCTTTTCCGCCGAGCACGGGGTCGGCAAGCTGAAGCCCTACATGATGCCGCTGTGGCGCGGCGGCGCCGAACTGGACGCGATGCAGCGGATCAAGCGCGCGCTGGACCCGCAGGGGCTGCTGAATCCGGGGAAGGTGCTGCCGTAGCCGGCCACTCGCAGTCCTTCTCCGCCCTCAAGGGCGGAGAAGGACCTGACGGACTCGCCCTTCGCCGCGCCGCGCCCCATATTCGGGCGCATGGACCTGGATTTCAGCGACGCCGACATCGAGCGCTACTCGCGGCACATCCTGCTCGCCGAGGTGGGCGGGACCGGGCAGGCGAAGTTGCAGGCGGCGCGGGTGCTGGTGGTCGGCGCCGGCGGGCTGGGCAGCCCGCTCATTCTCTATCTCGCGGCGGCCGGCATCGGCACCATCGGCATCGTCGATGACGACACGGTCGATCTCTCCAACCTGCAACGGCAGATCGCCCACACCACCGCCCGGCTCGGCCAGCCGAAGGCGGCCTCCGCCGCCGAAGCGGCGCGGGCGATCAATCCGGGCGTGCGCACGCAGATCCATGCCGAGCGGCTGACGCCCGCGAACGCGCTCGGCCTGATCGCCGGCTACGACATCGTCTGCGACGGCACCGACAATTTCGGCACCCGCTTCCTGGTGGCGGATGCCTGCGTGCTCGCGCGCAAAACCCTGGTATCGGCGGCGGTGCTGCGGTTCGAGGGGCAGCTTTCGACCTTCAAGCCGCATGCCGGCGCCGACTGCCCCTGTTACCGCTGTCTCTATCCCGAGGCACCGCCCGAGGGGCTGGTGCCGACCTGCTCGGAGGCCGGCGTGCTTGGCGCCGTGACCGGCGTGATGGGCACGCTGCAGGCGACCGAGGTGCTGAAGGAAGTGCTCGGCATCGGCGAGGGGCTGGCCGGCAAACTGCTGGTCTGGGACGCGCTGGCGGGGCGCTTCCGCAGCATCCGGCTGCACCCGGACCCGACCTGCATCGCCTGCGGGCCGAGTGCCACGCTGCGCGACCTGTCCGCGCATGCCCCCGCCGCGGCGCCGGCCTGTGCCGTCTGATCCGACGCTCGGCATCCTGCTGATCTCCGGCGACTACGGGCGGGCGCATTACGCGTTCGTGCTGGCCGCCGGTGCCGCGGCGATCGGCCGCAGCGTGGTGCTGTTCGCCACCAACGCCGGCTGCGCAGCGCTGGCCGAGGACTGGCGCGGGCTGGACGGTGCGGACCGGGACGCGGCCGTGCAGGCCACCGGCGTCGCCGGCCTCGACGAACTGCGCGCGGCGTGCGCCGAACTGGGCGTGCGGCTGATCGCCTGCGAGGCCGGGCTGCGCATCGCCGGCCAGGACCCCGCACGGCTGCTGCCGGGCGTCGAGGTGGCGGGGGTCGCCACCTTCCTCTCGGCGACGGCGGGCGGGCAGGTCATCTCGTTGTGACCGGGCGCGTGGCCCTTGACCCGGTGCGCGCCGGGTTGGCACGCAGGGAGCCATGACCGTCGCACGGAAGCTGACCCTGACGCCTGTGCTGCTGCTGTGTCTGGCGTTGGCGCCGCTGCCGGCGCCGGCGCAGATGAGCCCGCAGCCCGGCATCCTGACGCTGCCGAAGAAGCCGGCGCCCGGCAGCGCCGCGGCGGCCGCGCCGGTCACTCCGCCACAAGCCGCGCCGGTCGAATCGGTGCAGCAGGTCGCGCCCTACGCCTCGCCGCCGCTGGCGCAAGCGCCGGCGCAGCCGTACGTGCCCTCGCCCAACGCGCCCGCCAGGCCGGCGGTCGCCCACAAGCCGAAGAAGCCGACGCCGGTGGTGCATGCGCCGCCGAACGTGCACGCCGAGCGGCCGGCGGGTCCCGCGGCGACGGCGGCCAAGCCGACCGCGCCCGCCGCCGGCAAGCCCGCCGCGGTGGAGCCGACCGTCGGCGCCGCGTCTGCCGCTCCCGCCGAGGCGAAAGGCAGCGTCACCGGCCAGCCGCTGCCGCGCTGGGCCTCGCTGCGCGCCGACGAGGTGAATCTGCGCGTCGGGCCGGGCATGCGCTTCCCGATCGAGTGGCAGTACCACCGCCGCGACCTGCCGGTGCAGATCCTGCGCGAAGTGGAGGTCTGGCGGCTGATCCAGGACCAGGACGGGGTGAAGGGCTGGGTGCACCAGGCCACGCTGGTCGGCCGGCGCAGCTTTGTCGTGAAAATGCCGGAAGCGGTGTTGCGCGGCGCCGCCGCCGATGCCGCAGCGCCGGTGGCGCGGCTGAAACAGGGCGTGGTCGGCCGCATCCGCGCCTGCGACGCCGCCGCCGCATGGTGCGAAGTGCAGGTGGAAGACTACCGGGGCTGGCTGCGGCGCGACCAGATATTCGGCACCGACCCCGGCGAGGCGGTAGGGAACTGACGCCGGCTTGGCGCGGGCGCCCCAGCCCGGCTATCGTCGCGCCATGGAGCACGACCTTCCCCCCGAAGACCGTCCGCATGCCATGCATGACATCGGCGGCGTCTCCCGTTTCATGTGCGAGCCGGTCGATCCCTCGCCGCACACGCTGACCGCGTTCGACCGCGAGGTGGACGCGATCCGGCAGATCCTCGGCATGAAACAGGTCATGTCGGTGGACGAACTGCGCCGCGGCATCGAGGCGCTGCCGGAGGCGGACTACCACCGCCTGTCCTACTATCAGCGCTGGATGCTCTCGATCACCGGCACCCTGGTGGCCAAGGGCGTGTTCACCGAGGCCGAACTCGCCGCGGCGCTGAGGGACGCATGACGCTCGCTCCGGGCACGCGCGTAAAAGTGCGGGACGACTGGCCGGAGACGCGCGGCCCCTGCCATATCCGCACGCCGCATTATCTGCGCGGCGAGACCGGCACGGTGGTCCGCCATCTCGGCGACTTTCCCAATCCCGAGGATCTCGCCTTCGCCCGCCCGGCGGCGCGGCTGCCGCTGTACCACGTCCGCTTCGCGCTGCCGGCAATCTGGCCGGAGCCGCATGCCGGCGACGAGATTCTTGCCGAAGTCTTTGGTCCGTGGCTGGAGGAAGCATGACGACCCTGCTGGAAGCCGACACCGACCGGCTGCTCGCCGCGGTGCGCGCGCTGTTGGTCCAAAAAGGCATCGCCACACCCGAGGAAATCGCCGAGCGCATCGAAAGCACCGACGCGGCCTCGCCGGCGCTCGGCGCGCGCATGGTGGCGCGGGCCTGGGTTGATCCGGAATTCCGCGCGCTGATGCTGTCGGACGGCGCGCGCGCGGCGGAGACGCTCGGCATCGTCATGCGCGGCGCGCCGCCGCTCGGGGTCATGGAGTGCACCGAGGACACGCATGTGCTGGTCGTGTGCACGCTGTGCTCCTGCTATCCGCGCGCCGTGCTGGGCTATCCGCCGTACTGGTACAAGTCCGCTGCCTACCGCGCCCGCGCCGTGCGCGAGCCGCGCGGGTTGCTGGCCGAGTTCGGCACCGTGCTGCCGGAGGGCACGCGCATCCGCTTGGTCGACAGCACCGCGGATTACCGCTGGATGGTGCTGCCGCTGCGTCCGCCGGGCACCGAGGACTGGGACGAGGACCGGCTGGCCGCGATCGTGCGCGCCGGCGACATGATCGGCGTGACCCAGGTGCACGCCTGATCCTGTTTCTTCTCGTCGCCGCGTGGATCGTGGCGGCATTGCCGGCATTTGCCGCGGCGCCGGCGGCGGTCGAGTCGGACAAATTCATGGTGGTCACGGCCAACCGCCTCGCGTCCGAGGCGGGGGCCGAGATGTTGCGCGCGGGCGGCAATGCCGTCGATGCCGCCGTGGCCGTGGGCTATGCGCTGGCCGTGGTCGACCCCTGCTGCGGCAATATCGGCGGCGGCGGGTTTCTGGTGGCGCACCTCGCCGACGGCCGCGACGTGTTCCTCAACTTTCGCGAGACCGCGCCCGCGGCGGCCACGGCCGACATGTATCTGAACGCCGCCGGCAACGTGGTCCCGGCCGCCAGCGTGTTCGGCTGGCGCGCAGTGGCGGTGCCCGGGACGGTGCTGGGGCTCGACACCGCCCTGGCGCGCTACGGCACGATGAAGCGGGCGCAGGCGATGGCCCCGGCAATCCGCCTCGCCCGCGAAGGCTTTGTGCTGAGCCGCGCCGAGACCGGCCTGCTGGACGCCGGCCCGCTGAACGCTGACCCCGCAGCCGCCGCGGTGTTCCGGCACGCCGATGGCAGCCGGCTGCGCCCCGGCGAGCGGCTGGTGCAGCCCGCTTTGGCGGACACGCTCGCCGCCATCGCCGCCCAGGGGCCGGACGCGTTCTACCGTGGCCGCATCCCGGCGGCAGTGGAAGCGGCGGCGCATGCCGGCGGCGGCATCATCACCGCCGCCGATTTTGCTGCCTACCGCGTGACCGAGGACGCGCCGGTCGGCTGCACCTACCGCGGCTACGCGATTCTGTCGGCGCCGCCGCCCTCCTCCGGCGGGGTCACGCTATGCGAAATCCTGAACATCCTGCAGGGCTACGACCTGCACGGCATGGGGTTTCACTCCGCCGCCTCGGTGCATGTGATGGCGGAGGCGATGCGGCATGCGTTTCTCGACCGCAACACGCTGCTCGGCGATCCGGCGTTCGTGCGCAACCCGGTGGAGCGGCTGCTGTCGGCGGACTACGCGGCCGACATCCGGGAAAAGATCGGCGAGCGTGCGACGCCGTCGGCCGATTTCGGCCCCGGCACGCCGCCGCACGAGAAGCCGGAGACGACGCATTATTCCGTCATGGACGCCGCCGGCAGTGCGGTGGCGGTGACTTACACCATCAACGGCGCGTTCGGCGCCGGGGTGATGGCGCCGGGCGCCGGCTTCCTGCTCAACGACGAGATGGACGATTTCGCCGGCAAGCCGGGCACCGCCAACATGTTCGGGCTGGTGCAGGGCGAGGCCAACGCCATCGCGCCCGGCAAACGCCCGCTGTCCTCGATGGCGCCAACCGTGGTGCTGCGCGGCGGCCACGTGGCGATGGTGCTCGGCTCCCCCGGCGGCTCGCACATCATCACCACCGTACTGGAGACGGCGCTGAACGTGATCGACCACGGCATGACGCCGCAGCAGGCGGTGGATGCGCCGCGCCTGCACCTGCAATACCTGCCGGACGTGCTGTTCGCCGAGGATTCCGCCCTCACGCCCGACACCGCGGCGTTGCTGCGGTGGATGGGGTATTCGATCACCAGTGCGCCGCCGTGGGGTGCTTCGGAACTCATTCTGGTGGCGCCGGACGGGAAACTGCTGGGCGCTAACGATCCGCGGCGGCCGGCGGGGGCGGCGGTGGGGGAGTGAGCGCGTTCATTTGCCCCCCGTGACCGCCCGGGGCGGCGGTGCGGACGGGGGCTCCCGGAGGGCGCCCTGCTGGGCAGGGAATGGCCGTCATTCGCGCCTTGGTATCGAACCCGCGAATGATCGGGAACCATTTTTCTTGACAATTCGGTAATGAGCCGGTAAGCGAAGTTGTCTGTTGACGCAACCGAAGGAATTTCGCCATGCGCGCGGTATTGCTCGCGGCCGGTGTTTTTCTGGCGGCATCGGGAGCCGCCAGGGCTGGCGTGATCGACATCAATTTCGACACGCTGCAGAATGACGAGTTGGTCAATGCGTACTACGATGGCGGATTCGGCAGCCTCGGCTCGGGACCCGGCCCCAACTATGGGGTTACGTTCGCGAATGCCTACGTCCTGAACGAGTTCGCGAATAACGAGGGGCTGCTGATTTCGCCCCCTAATTCGATCACCTTCCTCAGCGGCAGCGGCGCGATCATGGACGCTGCCGCCGGGTTTACCACTGGTTTCTCGTTCAACTACAGTGCGCCGTTCGAAGGTGGGCAGGTCACTGTCTGGTCGGGCCTCGACGGGACGGGCACGGAACTGGCGGCGTTCACGCTCCCGACGACACCGGACGGGAGTGGTACCGCCGGCTGCGGCGGCCATGATTTCTGCCCGGATCTGCCATTTGGCGTGACCTTCGCCGGCGTCGCCGAGTCGGTAAACTTCAGCGGCACGGCAAACGAGGTGGTGTACGACGACATCACGCTCGGGTCGTCAACGCCGGGGCCGAGCAGTGTGCCCGAACCGGCATCGATGGCGCTGCTCGGCGCGGGGCTGCTGGGGCTTGGTCTGGTGCGCCGCCGCCGGTCCTGAGCGACGGATCAGGCGATCGGCAGCGGCGCCTGCGGCCCGCTGCCGTCGCTCAATCCCACTGCATCGTCCACCCTGGCTTCACCAGCCGCTCGTGCTTGGGCAATGCCGCGATCACGGCGCGGTCGTCGCCGTCCAGCGTCAGCTTCAACGAGTCCAGATTGGTCTGCTGGCTCTCGGCGCGCGACGCTTTCGGAATCGCGGCGACGCCGTCCTGATCGAGCAGCCATTTGAGCGCCACCTGTTCCAGCGTGGCACTGTGCTTTTCCGCGATTCGCTGCAACGCGGCGTGCTTCGTCAGCGCGCCGCGGGCCAGCGGCGCATAGGCCGTCACCACGATCTGCCGGGTGCGCGCGTAGGCCAGAAGTTTCGACTGGTCGAGCAGCACATGGTACTCGACCTGATTGCAGGCGATCGGCGCGCCGACCTCCTCGACCGCGCGCCGCAGCAGCGCCGTGTTGAAGTTGGAAACGCCGATGGCGCGCGCCAGCCCCTCCTCCTTGAACCGCACCAGCGTCGCCAGCGCTTCCGGCAGGTTCATCTCCGGGCGCGGCCAGTGGATCAGGAACAGGTCGACGTAGTCGGTGCGCAGGTCGGCGAGGCTGCTCTCCAGCGAGCGCCGCATCGCCGCCGGCGCCAGATCGTCCGGCCATACTTTTGACGTGACGTGGATGTCGGCGCGCGGCACCGGGGTTTGCGCCAACGCGGCGCCGACCGCATCCTCGTTGCCGTACATTTTCGCCGTGTCGATATGCCGGTAGCCGCGCCCGAGCGCGCCGAGCACTGCCTCGGTGCACTCGGCGCCGCGCATCGGCCAGGTGCCGAGGCCGAGCTTGGGCATGGTCAGCCCATGCGTGGTGATGCGTTCCATGGGTGTGTCCTCAGCGCTTGGAGAAGTCGACCACGGCGGCGAACCCCGTTTCCGTGCCGAATGCCAGCCGCGATCCGTCCGGGCTCCAGGCGAGGGCGGACACCGGCCCGCGCCCGGTGCCCGCGACCGGCAGAATGCGCGACGACGGAACATCCGCCAGCACCAGCAGCCCGTCGGAGAACCCGCCGGCGACCGCCTCGTGCTGCGGGTGGCTGGCGACGAAGCTGCACATCGCGGTGTCGCCGCCGGCCAGTTCGGTCGGGGTCTTGCCCATCGGCCCGCCGCCGGTGAACGGCCACAGCACGATCGATTCGGCGCCGGACGTCGCCAGCCACTTGCCGTTGCGGGTGAAGCTCATCGCCTGGGTTTTGCCCGGATAGCCGCTCATGCGCATGTGCTGCCCGTCCGAGAGGCGCCAGCCGTGCAATGCGTTCTCCTGCATCGACGTGACCACGGCGTCGCCGTCGGGGCTGATGGCAATGCCGGTGTGGCTGCCCTTCCATTCCAGCACCCGCGGATTGTCCGTCTTGGAGGCGACGAACCAGAGCGATGCGCCGTTGTAGTGGCTGGCGGCGATTCTCTTTCCCTTCGCGTCGAACACGAGGCCGGTCACGGAGGAGGGATGCATCAGCGTCTTCAGCTTTTTGCCCGCGCCGTCGAACAGGTGCAACAGCTTGCCGACCGAGCAGGCGAGCAATGCCGCGCGGCCGTCGGCGAAGCCTGCGACGTGCTCGACCCATTTCATGCCGAAGCCGGCGATGTCGGACACGCTGCCGTCGGCCGCGATGCGCGCGAATTTTCCGTCGCCGCCGCCGCTGACGAAGCCGTCGCGGCCGGTGTCCGGGGCGAGCGCCAGGGCAGCGCCGTCATGCGCGGCGACACTGTGCCACGTGCTGCCGGCCAGCAGTCGCACGCTGCCATCGCCGAGCGCGAAGGCGGCGGTATGGCCGGCGCGGTCGAACGCCGCGGCGACGACGAACGCGCCGAGATCGGCGCTGACGCCGCGCGTCTGCAGCAGGTGGTCGGGGGACAGGGTCTGGCTCATGGTCGGCGGCTCGCACTCGGGGTCGTGGCCTTCCACTCAAGGCCCGATGGCCCGCCGGGGCAAGCGGCCAGGGCGCCGGCAAAGGCGGGCAAGGAACGCATGGCAGCCCGAAGCCGACGCCGGGGGATGGCATAGTAAAATGGACAGTTGTCCAAGACCACGGAGGCAGCGCCGGTCTTGTTGTCGGGCCTTCCAGTAAACTGGAGGAAAGCGACGGGCAGCGACGACTTCGGCTTGAGGCGCGGACAGTCCTGGCGCATGACGCGGCCATCAGATCGCAAGCGGCCGCGTCGGCCGCAGACAACCGAGAAGGCAAGCCCGATGAGCACCGCAACCGCAACGCCGATGATGGGCAACATGATGCCGCAGATGATGATGCCCGGCATGATGCCGCAGATGATGCCCGGCACGATGCCGCAGATGATGATGCCCGGCATGATGCCGCAGATGATGATGCCCGGCATGATGCCGCAGATGATGCCGCAGATGATGCCGCAGATGATGCCCGGCATGATGCCGCAGATGATGATGCCCGGCATGATGCCGCAGATGATGATGCCCGGCATGATGCCGCAGATGATGCCGCAGATGATGCCGCAGATGATGCCTCAGATGATGCCCGGCATGATGCCGCAGATGATGATGCCGGGGATGATGCCAGGCATGATGCCGCAGATGATGATGCCGATGATGATGGCCAGCATGACCTGCGAGATGACCGCCGAGGGCATGGTCTGCAAGATGATGCCGATGGGCGGCATGGCGATGCCGGCCTTCACCGAGGCCTGCGAGCGCATGATGGCCATGATGAACATGGGCATGCCCTGCATGATGGCCTGCGGCGGCATGATGATGATGTGCATGCCGATGATGAAGGCGGCCTGACGCCAGCCGACGCCGACCAGGGGGCGGTTGGCCTAGCCGACCGCCTCCGCGTAGTTCATGACCAGATACATCACCGCGGGCGTCTCTCCGCGGTTGCGGTAAGTGTGGGGCACGTCGGCCTCGAACACGATCGCATCGTCCGTCTGCAGGACGTGCCGCTTGCCGGCAACATCGATCTCAACCGCGCCCGACGCCACGACGATGTTTTCCGTCGTACCCGGCGCGTGCGGGACCGCCACTTCCTCCGACCTCGCCGAGAGCTGCAGCTTGTAGAATTCCGACCGGCGCTCGGAATCGAACGGGAACAGCGCGCGCGAGGTGAAACTGCCGTCGGCGGAGGTGAGCGTCTTCGCCTTCGCCCCCGGCAGCACCACGGTGCCGCTGGTCTCGCTGTCGGCAATCAGCGCAGCGAACGGCACGCTCAGCGCACGGGCCAGCTTCCACAGCAGGCCGATGGTCGGCACGCTGCGGCCAAGCTCGATCTGGCTGATCATTGCCCGGCTGACGCCGGCCACCTTCGCCAGGCGCTCCAGCGACAGACCCTGCCGCACCCGGATGCGCTTGAGGTTGTGGCCGACGGTGGCCGAGAGTTCTTCGGTCTCCGCGTCCTTGCCGTGCTCGGTCAGCGGGTGGGCGGACGGGTCCTCATGCTCGGGGACCGCCGGTTCCGCAAGCACGTCGGCCGGTGATGCGCCAGCCGGCGTCTCACCCATCGCGCGGCTCGCTCGCCTGGGCCGGCAGACACATCCAGACCGGCGCGAAAAACCAGACCGGCACCCAGGCGACGGGCGGCAACGCCATGGCAATGGCCGGCGCCGCCGCCTGTGCCGCCTGACGCCGTTCCCGCACCGCCCGAAAGTCGATGATTTCCGCCGTGGCCCGCACGCAGGGTCTCCCGCCGATACCTGTCCATTATATTGGCGGGACGTCCGCTAAATCAACGGCGCATTCGGACGCACGCATGCCGCCCGAGGACGGTCCGGCGGGCTCTCTATGTCGCCACCGTGCTCTCGAAGCCGCGCCGCAATTGCGGGCGGTTCAGGTTGCGGCCGATGAACACCAGCCGGCTGGTGCGCGGCTCGCCGGCCTTCCAGGGGCCGATGAAATCGCCGTCGGCCATCATGTGCACCGCCTGGAATGCAAACCGCCGATCCTCGTCCTTGTAGGAGAGGATCCCCTTGGTCCGGAGCATGTCCTGCCCCTTCTCGGCCAGCACCACGCCGATCCAGGCGTTGAATCTCTCCGGGTCGATCGGCGCATCGACCTCGAAGCTCATGGAGGCGATGTCCTCGTTGTGCTCGTGCTCGTCATGCGTCAGGAAGTCCGGCACCCGATCGAGCACGCGGTCGAGATCGAACGCATGCTGCTCCAGCAGGTCGGTCACCTTCATGTTGCCGCGGGTGGTCCGATGGATCGTCGCAAAGCGGTTGATTTTGCGGATCTGCGCCTCGACGGCGTCCAGCTCCTCGGGCGTCACCAGATCGAGCTTGTTCAGCACGATCACGTCGGCGAAGGCGATTTGTTCCGCCGCTTCGGCGCTGTCGATCAGCCGCTGCGGCAGGTTCTTGGCGTCCACCACGGTCACGATCGCATCGAGCCGCGTCCGCGCGCGCACCGTCTCGTCGACGAAGAAGGTCTGCGCGACCGGTGCGGGCATCGCCAGCCCGGTCGTTTCGACGATGATGCCGTCGAACTTGTCCCGCCGCTTCATCAGGCCGCCGACGATGCGGATCAGGTCGCCGCGCACGGTGCAGCAGATGCAGCCGTTGTTCATCTCGAACACCTCCTCGTCGGTGTCCACGACGAGGTCGTTGTCCACCCCGAGTTCGCCGAACTCGTTGATGACGACGGCGTATTTGCGGCCGTGCTGCTCGGTCAGGATGCGGTTGAGCAAGGTCGTCTTGCCGGCGCCGAGGTAGCCGGTCAGCACGGTGACGGGAATCTGCGGGGTGTCTTGCGCGTCGGCCATCTGCGTCTCGCCTCAATTCTGCGAACTGTTGCGCCGCTATATAGGGTGGCCGGGGCGGCGCGACCATGCGGCCAGCACGTCGCGGCGCAGCGCGTCGAGCGTGGCGGCGGCGTGGCCGACATCGAACGTCTCCGCCCGCGCCCGGCCCGCGGCGCCGAGCGCGGCCCGGCGGCCGGGGTCGCGGGCCAGGGCGACGATGGCGGCGGCCAGCGCATCGGGGTCGTCGGGGTCGATCGGCACGGCGGCGTCCGCGGTCACTTCCGGCAGGCCGCCGCGGGGCGAGCACAGCAGGCTGGCACCGCAGGCCAGCGCCTCCAGCGCGGTCAGGCCGAACGGCTCCGGCCAGCGGCTCGGCACGACGACGATGGCCGCCCGCGCCATTGCCGCCAGGATGTCCGAGTGCGGCCGCCAGCCGGCCAGCGCGACGCCGCCGGCGCGGGCCTCCGGGCGCAGCGCGCGCAGGAACGGGGTGTCCCGGCTGTCCGGCCCGAACCGGTCGGCCCCCAGCACCTCCGCCTGCCAGCCGGGCAAGTGCGGCAGCGCGCGGGCACAGGCGCGGACAAAACTGTCCACCCCCTTGTCCGCCACCACCCGCCCGGCAAACAGGATCCTGTCGTCCCGCTCGGGGGGCGAGGCGGGGATCTCGGCCAGGTCGATGCAGTTGGGCAGCACGGCGACGGCGTGGTCGCCGGCCACCCCCTCCAGGAACCGGCCGCGCAGATACGCCGAGACCGCGGCGACCCCGCCGAACCGGCCGAGCAGTGCGGACCGCTCGGCGGGGGTGCGGGCGCGGTGCATGCCCTGCGGGTCGTTGTGCAGCACCAGCAGCACCGGCAGCGCCGGAAAACGCTGCGCCAGATGCAGCGCCACTTCCGGCCGGTTGTGCACTTCGATCAGCACCGGCGGACGCCCGGCCAGCGCGCGGCCGACGCCGGCGGCATAGCGGGCGGCGTGCCCGGCGAGCCGCCACGCCGGCCGGACCGGCCGGAACGGCACGTCCGTGAAGGGCGCCGCACCCGGGTTGCCGAACACGATGGAGGCAAGCTCGGCCGGCGCCAGCGCCAGCCGCCGTGCCAGCAGCCCCACCGCCCCGGTCGCCTGCGGCGAAAAGGTTTCGCGTGGCGGCAGGACGACGGCGACGTAGGGCTGGCTCACGCGCCGGACCCTAGACCGCGGCGCCGCGATCCGCCATCGCAGCGCCCATGATGCTGCGCCGCACCCTGTTCGCCGTCCTCGCGCTGGGCATCGCCGCCGGCCTCGCCGCGCTGCTGGTGTCGGCGCTGGCGCCGGGCGGATGGAGCGTCACCAAAACCCTGCTTTTCGCGTGTTTTCTGGGCGTCGCCCCGTGGCTCGGCATCTGCGGTGCGAACGCGCTGATCGGGTTGCTGATCCTGCTTTGCGCCCGCAATCCCGCCCACTTCGTACTGCCGGTGGCGGCCGACCCGGAGGCCGGGCCGATCCCGGCCGCCACGGCGCTGGCAGTGACCATCCGCAACGAGGACATGGGCCTCGTCCTGCCGCCGCTGCGCCGGCTGCTGGCCGGATTGGACGCCGCCGGCGTCGGCGACCGGTTCGCGCTGTGGGTGCTCTCCGATACCAACGACCCGGCGCTGGCCACCGCCGAGGAACAGGCGGTTGCCGCATTCCGCGCCGCCGACCGGGATCCGGCGCGCATCCGCTACCGCCGGCGCACCGGCAACGCCGGCTTCAAGGCCGGCAACGTGATGGCGTTCTTCGACGCCGACGGAAACGGGTTCGAGGCGGCGGTGATGCTGGACGCCGATTCCGAAATGTCGGCCGCCGCGGTGCTGCGGCTGCTGCGCATCCTGCACGCCGACCCGCACCTCGGCATCGTGCAGCATTTGACCGTCGGCCTGCCGGCGGAGGCGGCATTCCCGCGCCTGTTCCAGTTCGGCATGCGCGCCGGCATGCGGGTGTGGGCAACCGGGCAGGCGTGGTGGCAGGGCGACGAGGGCCCCTACTGGGGGCACAACGCGGCGGTGCGGATCGCAGCGTTTCGCGCCCACGCCCGGCTCGCACCGCTGCCGGACGGGTCCCCGGTGCTGTCGCACGATCAGGTCGAAGCTGCCCGGCTGCGCGCTGCCGGCTTCGGGGTCTGCGTCTGGGCCGGGGAGGACGGCAGCGCGGAAAAGAATCCGCCGGCACTGCCCGAGTTCCTGCACCGCGACGCCCGCTGGCTTGCCGGCAACCTGCAGTACCGGCACCTGGTCGCAGCCCCCGGTTTCCGGCCGATGGGGCGCTGGCAGTTGTTGCAGGCGATCCTGCTGTTCGCCGGCGCGCCGCTGTACGTCGCCATGCTTGTGCTGGTCGCCGTCGCCGTGGCGCTGGGCGAGACGGCGGAGGTGCCGGGCCGCCGGGTGGCGGCGCTGGCGCTGGCCTGGGCGTTGGTTCTCTATGCGCCAAAGCTGCTGGGCTACGCCCGGGTGTTGCTGTCGCCAACCGAGCGGGTGGGTTACGGCGGCGGCAGGCGGTTCGCGGCGGGGGCGCTGGCGGAGATCGTGTTCACACTGCTGCTCGACGCGCCCGCCCAACTCAGCAAGACGTTTTCGCTCCTGCGCGTACTCACCGGCGGCCGCGCCGGCTGGGCACCGCAAAACCGTGGCGCGCGCGGGGTTTCATGGCGCGAAGCAGGCCGGCAGTTCTGGCCGCACACGCTGTTCGGATGTCTGGTGTTTGCGGCACTGGGGTCCGGGTCGTGGGGCGCGGCACTCTGGGCGGCGCCGTTCGCCGGCGGGCTGCTGACGGCAATCCCGTTCTGCGTGCTGACCGCCGATCCGCGCGTTTCGCGCTGGCTGCGGCGGCGTGGCGTGGCGGCGGTTCCGGAGGAGGTTGCGTCAGTGGTTCTCGCGAACATTGCTGCCGGATGACGGGTTTCGACGACACCGACCGGCAGATGCGCCATTCAGTGTGGGTAAAACGCCGTCTGGACGAAGCCGGCCGCTTCTGTGTATCTCGTGACCGTCTCGGCCGTAGCGTCGGACCGCTACAGCTTGTGGGTTAGGCGCGCACCTGAGCGGCGCAACCCGCCTAACAACCCCGCCCACTCCGCAACCGTGTCGGCGGCTTGGGCGGTCGTCAAAACGACCGGGGGAAACGGAACACAATGCTAAAGAAAATTCTTCTCGCCAGTGCGGCGATGCTGCTCAGCGTCAACATTGCCTCCGCCAAGGAACTGAAGTCGATCGGCATATCGGTCGCCTCGATGG